>QWCI01000250.1_pt1 | contig 23562 bp, 14 predicted proteins | sample 1972541 | NCBI WGS metagenome assembly QWCI01 (sample SAMN09866712, study PRJNA288562) | Human oral metagenome isolate term3_saliva, whole genome shotgun sequencing... | isolation source: mouth | host: Homo sapiens | place: USA: California | reverse complement strand
ACTCAAAATAGGTGACCTAACGGCCGCCGCCCGACTAAACATACCAATAGTCACCAGATTCATATGGGCTACTGGGGAGTAAGCAATGATCTTCTTAAGCCCTATCTACGCATCTTCATCTTCAGAAAGAGTTTCGAGCACTCTTTGTCTTTCAAGAGTCTCCCGATACCAGGGAGAACGGACTCCCTCGTAATGCAAGTGGGATAGTACGGCATGAAGTTCGGGTTCCGTACGTTTATGTAATTTTAGAATGTCGGATATCGCATCCCGCGAGATATCCGACTTTTCCCCTTCCCTGTCAAGGAGGTCGGTCAGCGACTTCATAACCTCGTCCTCTATATGACGACGAGTCTTCGAGCTCGAAGCTCGGCCCCCTTCAATTGGATTACTGGCCACACTCTCTTTTGGAGGATTCCCAGCCGACCTAGGCTGCTCATACGAGACAGACATCGGATCTCCGGATGTCCGGTCAAGAGACATCGGATCTCCGGATGTCCGGTCAAGAGACATCGGATCTCCGGCCGAAGCAGAAGAGGAAGTCGGCCCTTGAGTGCCTTCTGGCAACATCATGTTACCTAGAGTGGGTGCGCCTTCTAGATTAAGAAGAGCCAAAAGGATTGAAAAAAAGAGACCTACTTCCCACCCGACCCTTTGTAATAAAAAGGAGAGTCCTCTTCCAAGAAGAAGGGATTCCAATTTCATAAGCTGCAGATGTAAATCGAACCCTAAAATAAACAAACCTACGTACAAAATTGCACTAAACAGAAAAAAAGTAGTTAATCTGACCAAAATAAAAAAGAGTCTTCGATAGTTGTTATTCCTATAAAATGGAAAATGCTTATACATATAGGCGTCTATTCGCGTCTACATCATGATCTGGCCTGGTCGACCCAATCATGATATTGAAGGATGGGACCTTTTCTCGAAAAACTGTGGTTTTAGAACCACCTTTCTGGCTTGACTAAGAACCCTTTCGAGCATCTTAATCTTAATACGCTAATACTATTTGCGGACTTAAAGCTGTAGGAAGCGATAGTGCTTTAAGGAGTGGAAGCTGCTCTGTTAGTGAAAGCGGTTAGTTTTAGTAGGAAAAGTAGGGCGTATAAGGACCCTCCTGAAACCTGGAGCTAGAGGGGCTTTTCTCTGTATGCACTAGTATTCAATGCAGTAATGTTGGTTAGGCGAAGACTGATGTATAATCTAAGGTAGCGGACGATCATGCAGACTCATTTTCGTCTGCACCGTCTTATCAGTGAAGGGAAGCGCGCACTCTCCTTCTTAATAGTAGCCGCCCTTCCTTTGATATCTTCTGATATATTGAGAATGCTGCAGTAGTTTGCTTTCACCTCGTCATGGTGTGTTATTAAATCGTTAGCACCGCATAAAAACATTCCTCCTAGAGTAGCTGTTAATACGAATAAGAGAAACTCTGTTATAGCCATTTCTGTACATTCAATGGACTCTACGGATAGAGGAATACAATACATATTTTTAAACATATTTTAAATTAGATAGAAGTTACAGTTAACTTCAAGCCCTATTTAAAAATAAATTAGGATAGACAGTTGGAAGTGATGAATCCGCGGTCAAGGCAGTAGCACGGTATTATGTCAGAAAGTTTTGTAAGTCCCGAGCGAGAGTATTCAATAACAGCTCAATTCACATCGATCTTTTGATTGTACTCACCTTCCAATACCCGTGAAGGTGCGATGAGCCCATACTTTCTTTTTAGTATTAGCTAAGTGCTTTGATCTCGCAGTACGTTTCAGAACCTCCCCGTGTCTTTTAGAGTTGCTCCAGTAGCAGTGGTTGGGAATGTGCTCTTACCTTATGCATCAATAGGACTTTAGGATCCAGTTCGAGATAGTAAGATAGCCTGCGAGTAGAGTAGGGCTTATTCTTTCCGGCTTGCAGGTTTGTAGGATCGTTTGGGAAATCAGAGGTAGATTCACCAATAGTAGTGCTAGCCAGAAAAGAGACCGGTTTATGAAGTCAGGGGAAATTGACTTTTCCGCTTCATGTCCTTTGCTCGTTCTCTGCCCTCCCTCCTTTTTCCCACCATTAACTACTTCATTTATGAATTTCATATATAAAGAAATAGATGTCCTACCGAGTGTAACCTCTTGCCTATAATATAAGGCAAAGATTTACATAGGTGACCAGGCCAAGGGACGCTGTCGGAATCGCCCGGTTAAGTCGGGCAGCAGTGACTCCTTTCTCTCCCGAAGGAGGACCGCTCCCACCTCTGGGAAACGCAGACATATTAGCAGTTCACTCGCCAGGCACTGTATTGAATTGATAAAATTGAGTTCTCTTTCTTTGCCTGCGGCTTTCCCAACGAAAACTTCTGTCCGTATTTGGTGTGTACCAGCAAGGGAAGTGGTAATGGCAGAGGAAAGGTCAGATTACGCTTTCACCCTCGGATAACGAAACTAGTGAACCAAACAGGGGTGCGCATTCCTCTGGCTAGGGCAGTTAAGTTCGTGCCAAACTACAATGAAGAGACACCTCTAAAAAAAAAAGGGGCCGGAATTGAAGCGCACTCATCTCTGGTTAGGGACTTCGAATAAATGATTCTCTCATTATGTAGTACCAGGATCGTCCTCTGTCTCAGTGCCTCTTACTGTTGGAGAATACCGGCATCGTCCCATTTTAAATCGTTTTAAGGACCCGTTGCTTAGTGACCTTCGACAGTTTATTTGCAAACAACCGATTCTGCTCTCACATTGGAAGTCGAAGCAGAGAGCGTAGAGTCAGACCTTTTATCAACAGGAATAAAGCAGTCCAAAGAAATCCTTTCTCTCTTTATCTTCCCCTTTACAATATGGAGACAAAAAGGTCGAAGAAAGAAACCTCGATCAAAAGTCTTGGCTTTATCCGACCCCAGGGCAAGGTAAAAAGCCCTCCCTCTAGGATCATGTTTACCGGTTCCTATCTCCGAGCCCAGGGTCCAAGCCAAAGGAGAGAGCGCAAGCGAACGACCCCCATGGGACGTATAAAGACACGAAGTGTCGGTAAAAGACTTGGATTATGTCCGACCCTTGGGAGTTAGCTCTTCCTTGGACCTATTATACTCATTAACAAATCTTTCCACGGAGACCCTATGTAGTTATTGACATGTATCTTAGTCTTTCTTTAGTGACATTTAATATAAGAGAGAGCAGACAAAGGGCTTTCTACTGCTGCGAGAAAGAGCTTCTCACCAGGCTTTATGAGAATGAAGGGACCGGCCTCTGACCGACGGATGACACTATTTGGGCTTGCTTTCCCGATTTCGATTGACTCTTTTTATTCAACATAGGAGACGAGCTCACCAGAAGAGAGAGAAGGTTGCTTGCTTTTGGTCATCTGTCAGGCTTTGGAGCGTATGAATCCATTGTGCCTTCCCCGGTGATCCTGCAATGGTTGAGCGAACGGGAAGTCTCCGCAAGGATGACTGGGGCAGGATTGACTTGGTGTTCAGCCTGAGCAATGAAACAGATGACTTCCGGATCAATATAGCCACGTACTTTCGGAAAGATCATATATAAGCAGAACTTTATCTTCTTCTCACTATCCAAGGTTCACGTACTCGATAAGATGCAGGCAAGCAAGAGCTTTCTCCTTTCTCTTTCATGACCCCTTTCACCTCAGCAGCTGGTACCCCAATCATCTTCGACAGTTGCCTTCGTGGGGACGTCCTCTGACTATACCAGTATACTTTGTCTTGCTACGGGAGAGGGATCTTGAGCAGGATCTGATATTCTTCCACGGTCGGAGTCATGTCATGTCATATGACCCGAAAGTAAAACATCGGTACGCAGGGTCCAAAAAGTGGAGCATAGCTCTCAACATAGGAACATCCACGGGTGTGAACATAATATAGGCTATTTTGGCTGTATCTTTGAGCGAACACTTCTTTTTCTGCGTGAGACAAGTTCAACCACAACCCTGGCAACCTCCCTCGGACCCTTTTGTCAGTCCCTGATCTAGTTGCTTGCCTCAGAGCCTGCTTTCCCCAGCCTATTCCCCATACCGGATATTCCCATTGTCGGAGTCAGTGTAATTGCTACTTGCAGGTAGTTTGAGTTCTGTTTCAGCCAGTGGGATACTTGCAGTTGGAGTGCCAAGCAGTTGGAGAACTTTATATTATGGGATCTTCTCCAGTTCAAAGCTGCTCATCTTTTAATTACGATTCAAAGGCTAAAAAAAAATCCGTCTACTTATTAAGTTTAATTAATTCAATCCCTTTATTTAAAGAGTGAACCCATCTAGTTCCAGTCCAGCAGTCCCATTTTAGGAGGAAATCCCTTTCTTGGCTTCAGCCCCTTTCCTTTACACAAAAGAAAGTTTTCAAGCCTTTACTTTCCCCGGGGTAATAAAGATAGTATCAGCACCTGTTATTGCAGTAGTCGTCCCTTCCAGCGAGTGCTATTTCCCCAGATCCAGTTACAATTTGAGTTGCTTTTTCCGATAGGATTCCTTCCGCATTCTACTTCAATAGCTAAGGCCTTTTCTAAGCCTGTGCTAAGGTACGCCTATCCAATTGCTTAAGGTAAGGCTCTCCAGAAAGTGCAAGTCCTTCTCCATATGAGTCAATAGGGTCCAGATCAGATAGGCCAGCCAATAAGGGAGTAAGAACGGACGATAGAGACTTTATAGATATTTCTTTACCAACCAATAGTTTCTCCTATTTTATTGATTTCCTTGCCTTACTACCAAGATAACGTGCCTAAGTAGCATAACAGTCATAAAACTCTGTACCAGAGACATAGTCCCGGTGGGACGTACAGGCATGCCAACTTGGCTGCAACACATGGACGGAACAAATCCCTCTTTGTGCCGTGCACTCTGTTCCCGAAACCGTCCCTTGGGATCGCTCGGCTTTGCCTCCCTCCTTTTGAGCGTCCCTTCGGTCCTTTGTCAAGGTTCAGTTTCTAGCCTTCGGCCTTGGATCGACCCTGCGGGTCTTTTACCGACACTTCGTGTCTTATACTCTTAGGAAAGACATAAGAGTCAAATACAGAGATATGTGGGCAGTGAGTGATCTTTCTAGGCTGCCAGTCTTTTCTGTTTGCGTAGGAGTTCTTCCTCTTGCTCCATCGAATGCACTGAGAGAAGTAGCTGTGAGGAAGAAAGAGCTCTTTTGAGGGTTCTTGGGGAAAGTGAAAGAAATTTTGAATAAAGAATATGCTTTCTATATACCGAAGCTCTTAAACTAAGTGATAGCCGAGACGAGACCCAAAGATCTCCTATCAGGCGAAAGTCTTCTTCGTCTTCTGCTGGAACTGGCTTCTGTTTTTGATGCGCTTCTCTTCTCTCTTTCCTCCCTGTGCCTATCTTGAATGGGGAATGGGGGGCGGTCTCGTATATAATAGCTTGAGAGTCTCGGTCCGGTCCAAGTCTCTTTCTTAGTCCTCTATTCGTGAAAAAAGGAATATCTAAAGCGCTATTCGTGGACCCTACTTTTTCAGCTTCGTCTGAAGCTTATGCTTTCCGTTCACCCCTTCTGGCCTATGAAAGTGACAGGCGCGACTAGCTCCGAGAAAGAAAATCTCTCAGTAAAAGGCAAATGGCGCATTCGTAACACTGACTTGAATAAAAAGACAGGTTTCCCCATCGACTTGACCTTTTAGGTTTTAGGTGCCTAAAAAAAACGAGGTAAAACCTCGTTTTTTTTCCTATCTTTTCGGGCTGCGCCATTTATATTTCTTGTGTCGCGGCACACTTACTTCAATCGTATAGAGATTTCCCACTGTCTGTGTCGATACCTGAAACGAAACCAACACCGCTAACGAAGAAGAGCATTGAACTCCTTCGGACCCTCGATGGCTTTAAATTAAAGGCTTTATACTCAATAAAAAGACTAAACTGAAGGCGTGACTAAAGCTTGAGTTATCTTAGCCAATCAAATGGAGAGGTCACCGGGGCTAGATATAGAATATGGTCTTCTCAACACTCTTTCCTTGTGCTCTTCTGGCCCATCGAGGTCTTTTAGGATCCAGGCACATATAAATAGCGGTGTTGGCATTTTGAGATTCCGATCCTGTGGTTTTTTGGCGTACTTCCTCAGTCGAGAGGTGGACCCAAGAGCGACATGTCCGGTTTGCTGTTGGACCGGCGAGCGGTATGCTCGTTTCCACCACATAATTGGAATGCAATCGAGCATTTTTTTTCCTTTTCCTCTAGCAGCCAACCGTACATTTGCCTCTTGGTAAGGTGATCAGTTCCCAAGTGTCGTTCTTCTTTAGAGCCTCCATTTCTTCTATTATAGCTTTCTTACCAAAAAAGAGTATAAATAAGCAGGTACCATACCAGCAGAAGACTGAGTTGGCTTCCAAGCCTGCCATTCCGTAACCATAAGGTAGATCTTTTTGTCTCATGAGTAGTCGATAGCGAATTACGTACAGTTATGTAAGTACAGAGGGGATAACGCTAGCTTCAAGACTGTCTGGTCATAGTCAAGCCATTTGGAACTTAGCGCATCCGACACTATCGTCCATAGAGTTATCTCTATTATAGATATTTATATGAAAATAGAAGATCTGATGAACCTGTATTTATGGTCCGGAAGGGATCATCAATCTCTCTTTCCGATTCGATATCCGATATATGATGTGATTTGCTGACTTATCCCACAGGTTTCCGCTTTACTAATTAAGGCGAGTTTCCTGGTTTCATACCAGCATTCGATAAAAGGAGAGCAACTCGGGAAAGATGGGAACTCTATAATCATTCTTGTATCTCTTTTCCAGTCCAGCTGCTGATTGGATGCTTGACTGAATGCCCTCCCTTTACAGGTGCATTACTCCTCGGATGAGGATTAGATAGCTGAGACCGAGTAGGTTGACGGTAGTGTTTGAAAGCTTTCTAGAGGCCTTGTAGCTCGTTTGAAAGGAGGTCTTTGTCCCGGAAGAAAAGAAGTGGCGGAACTTTGAGCTATTTCAACCTCAGAATGCAGTTCCCTATGACACATCTGCTGTTATCATTGCTTATGGCCGTGAGGTCTACCAAACAATATATGAAGGCCAGGTTAGTATAAAGGTGCAGCAACAACTGCAGCTTATGCTGCTGATCCAGCTTCTCCGTCTTTTTCTTTCTTTCCGAATCTCTATCTCTTTGCGGCTACAGCATTAGCATTTTAACCTTATTTCCTAGTTTGCCTTACCGTTGATGCAGTAATTATAACTGCTAATGGACTGCAGGATTCGAATTAGCTATCAGCTTTTCTTTGGCAAAGCAGATAAAGCTACCTCCGGTATGGGGAACGAAGGAAATGGTTTGTATCGGAAGAACTCCCATCTCTGGCTGCTTGTAGGACTTGTACCTTTCTTTATCCAGTACCCAAGCTGGTACCTCGCTACTCTTGTCTTGATTTAAAATTGTTAGTCTAATCCCATATCTTGGAGTCAAGGCAAGGAGTAATCCATTCTCTCTTCAACGCTTTAAAACGAGCTAGAAGGTAGAATTAGTAAGCTTGGATTGAGTCTCTTTCTAATTACTTATATTATAAGAATTTCCTATGGATCGCTTTGACTTACTTTTAAAAACATAAATGTCTCGAAAAAAACGAAAATGAAACCATCAGCTTTATCAATTAAGATTAACACCTTTGGTATCTTTTTAGGGTGTAAAAAACAGAAAAAAGATATAATATTCTGGTGGCAGAAACCATAGGATCAAGATCAAATACACCCAAGATCCACAGGCACTCCTAAGGCTTGGTGAGCTAGATTGAGTGACTGGGGCGGACTTCTCTTTTATACGAGAGCACCTGTCCCCTTCTTATACTATTAGATAACCTCCTCGAAGCAAGGAAATGAATGAGACAAGAGAGATTGGCAAGGTTTCAATAAGAGGTTGCCTAGCGTCTTTCGCTTTATCTTATTAGAATTAGAAGAAGGAAGGGATAGGTGGAGGACTAGAAATGGAATCAGCTGTTTCGCACTCATTGGCTGTGATAGAATCTGCCTGACCTTCTGCCTTTACTTAAAGCAAGAAAGTGGCAGCAGTCCTATCATATATTATATATAAAAGTTCTGCTTGTTCTCTCTTTTCCCGAGTCAGATTACATTCAAATCGTTATTTTTTAAATGTCAAGTTGGTCGTCGTCACACCACTCGCTGATGCGGATCTGGGAGGCTGGGTCGGCTAGCATTGAATACGAATAAACTCTTCTTTCATTCCTCTTGTGAAAATGCTTTCCCTTGGCTTCGGTGCCAGCTAGGATTGGTAGCATGGTCTTCTCTTAGGGTTTATCTTGGATTCGGAATGGGAGCTGCACGTTAGCACTTTACTTTCTGACTTTTCCGGCATAAGAGGTCTTGGCTCTTGACCATGCAAAGCTACCCATCTTCCTGTGTGTGCTATCTAGAATAAGGAAGACCCGGCAAAGTCCTAGAGTGACCTTTGAGAGTTGCCTACCCTCGAATCACTGAACTGACTTGACGAGATGGCTTTGCCTTTCATCTAAGATATGCGAGTTCCTTCTTTCGTTCCTCCGATAGCAGCTCTTGCGCCATCTGTGGTTTTTAAGGAACCAACTCAACAAGTTCTACTTGAACTGGGGCTATGCATCAATCCGATTCTCTCTCTCCTTTTTGTGTCTACTTCCGCTACTGTCATGATTTAGATTCTAACCTCTTATCTAGCGGTGCTTTTTGTAGGGACTACGATAGACCGATGCCAAGCAAAGCAATGCTACCCGAAGACTCAAATGAATAGCTATCGATGAAAGATCCCGCTTTCTCACTTAACTGAGGAAGTGAAACCGGAAATAGGGATTTATCCTTAAATGAAACTAGTCCTGAAAGAGTCTTCTTCCTCGAAGATTCAGGGAATCAATCCGAAAACTCCTAGAAAAAGAACTCCCGGAAAAGTCCCAGCTACTCAGAGCAGGTTATTTAACTCCTAAATTAAGGCAGTGAACTTGGTTTTCGCAAGAATAGGGTGAGAGCTGAAAGCAAGTGGACAGATAGCTTGTTTTCGACGAATACCCTGCTGGAGAATGGGGATCATAAAGGTCAAACTCCGAGGAGGCGGGACCGGAGCCCTGATATGATAAGATGCAGATGAAACTTCTTTGCTCTGATTCTATTCTTGATAACCTGAAACCAGGAAAGAGCCAAGGATCTTGAAAAGGTTGACTCCTGACACCAGGTATATGGTGTTACCAATTAGGTAATGTCGCATCTTCTGTGCTGCGAACATGAGAGCAAGGCATTCCTTTTGAACTGGTTATACCGGTGTTCTGCGGCAGTAAGTGAAGGCAGTCGGTAGCCCATAGATGATCGAAGTCCAAAAACAAAGGATTCTTAGACTGCGTCCGATGATGTTTTCGAGCAAGATGAATCTGCCTTTCCTTTCATTCTATTCGATGAAAGAGGTGAACGAGACGAACGGTAGGGTCATCAAGGGCAGTCCGACGAGTCAGTCAGTGGAAAGGCGAACTTTGGCCGATCAACGCTTCCATTCAAAAAAAACTTCTTTTTTTTTTTTTCGGTGTTCGAGAATCCGATTTGTGTTGATTGCGCATAGCCCTTACTATTCAAGTTATCCACCATAAAAGAAGGGATTGGACTTCTCGCCGGGAAGGAAAGCACTGACTTGAACTGCGCTTTCCACTATCGTGGTAGGAAAACCCTATTTCAACCAACAAACTTTTTCTCCTTCGCTCACCTGAAAAAAATGCTTTATCCCTTGCTAGCTTTCCACCATTTAGACTTGTTTACTTCCTACGCTATTCGATTCGCTGGCATGTCCGGTCTCATACGAAGGAAAGGCTGGATGGTCAGTCACTCATGAATTCCTTCTCGAATCACTACTGGAATATAGCTTATAGAAAGAGCAGCTTGAAGCAAGTGGCAATGCTAGAAGGGCATTTCTTTCCCAATGGCAGCCTACTTGAGTAGCGCGTTGGATCTATGCTTAGGCAGCTTAATCGAGACTTCACATACGTAGATTGCCATGTCTGTATCCGAACGAAAACACCTTCCTGATGTTCTTGCCCCATCCAAACCAGCCCTTACCGGGCAATTTCCAAAAGAAGAGAAAACAACCGCTTTCGGATAGTGTTCTCGGCGATTTTTGACTGATGGCCCCCTATGTGGATTGGTTCCTGCTACGTTATCTGGGCGGGTTCCATCTTGATTAGTCATAATTGCGTTTTAAGACCTGGTCCATTTTGCCCTAATCCCTGGTTTTTTTTTCTCAAAGCCTCCTAAACGCTGCTAGAAGGCTCTCTCCTAGCGACCATGAAAACAATGCATTCGAAGGGCCCGAGGAGACATCATCCGAAGCGGAGAAATTCCCTTATTTATAGAGAGAAGCCCTAGTCTAAAATGAGAAAGGGATTTTTTATCGATACGTTAAGGTTCAAAGCAGGAGCGCGTCAGACAATAATAGGAATGATTGCCATTGGACTGTTTGATTCAAGCTCTAGCTCTCGTTTTCTTTTTTGCCGAGGTAATCTATAAACTAAAAGAACTAGGAAAGAAAAGAAGCCCTTTCTTATTGAGTTGCGTCTGTGTAAACCACGGCTAGAAGCCAGGTTTCATAATCAGGTCATGAAGTAGTGGTCCATGGTATAATCAGAATTAGCAGCGAGAAACCCTCTTTCAAGTAGGGCAGGCGGAGCAACCTTCTGGTATAAATGCGTCGAACCAAATCATCTTTATCTGTACAACCGGGCAATGAATAGCCGGCCCCAGCTTCGAAAGAACTCGAGAGCAATGAAGGGGGAAGACTCGGATCGGAGCATCTTACTGTACGAATTCAAGATTCATTAGTGGGAATTGCGTTTTTTTTAAGGCTCGTTCCGAACTCCACTGGGGTAATAGCTATGGTAGCCTCAAATCTCAATACGGAAAAACTTCCTTCTCTGAAGAGGAATTCCCGGCCACCACTGGGAAATTCTTTCATAAAAAATATCAGTGCAAACCCTACTCATCAAGAGTTTTCTTCTTACCGAGGAAGTCTCAGCACATCGTTCTGGATGAAACAAAAAAAGCGAGGAAAAAAAAAAGAAAGAAAAGAAAGGAAGCTAACGAAAGAAAGAAGCGAAGCGAGCAGCAGGAGAAGAAAGAGATCGGGAGAGGGAGAAATTGCAGCTGAAAAGGGACCTCCATAATGCGTTGTGACTTCAATATAGGATGTGGAAGCAAAAATCTCGGGTCAAATACATAGATCGAAAAACTCTTTATACGAAATCCAAGATGACCAACATTCTTTATTAGTACATATTCCAATTCTTTGATAAGTTTAACACCTCCAGCCCCAGGAAAGCCCATCCGGAACTCCTGGAATCGATTCCTCCAGTGGTATCCGAGGATGACAATGCTTTCCTAACTGCTATGCCAGATGAGGACGAGATAAAAAGCACGGTCTTCGAGAAGGATGTCCCCTGGTCCCTCTCAGTAAGGCTTCCCAGAAAGCTTCTTTCGAACCTGTTGGCATATCATAGGCAGCGACGTTTGCAAGGCGATCCAATCCTCTTATTCCCGTGAAGGCTCAATGAATTGCTGTTTTATTACTGTAATTCCTAAATAAAGCAATGCTATCTCCATTGATCAGTTTAGAGCTATATTTTATGTTTTGCCAACTTAATCCTCTTCATTATCAAAAAAATCTTGGCGATAAGGTTGCCTTCTATCTAAACTTGTATCTGAGTATCAGGGTGCCTTTATTAAGTTAAGGGCTTTAGCGCCAGACAAAATAATATTGGATTGGCATCGGAGCTTGTTAATTCGTTGCAGCTGAAAGCTAGAGGTGGTAACATTCATTGGGTTGAAATTGGACATTCGGAAGGCGTATGACACCAATAAATGGCACTTTTTATCATAAGTTCTCGCTCACTTTTTTGAGCAAAAATGGTTGGATTATCCTCCTTCCTTGCCACGGCGAATATGTCGATTCTTGGTGGTCCATCTGGCTTTTTCTCCTGCTCCCAAAGCCTAATTGAGCCACTGAGCCTTTATTAGGATCAAGGAAAGACCTACACCGAGTGCTCTCCTGTTGTTGGTCGCCGTCCCTGCCCCATGGTTCAAACCTTTGTGCACAGCTCTTCCCCTGGGTCTACCCTAACCGAGCCGGATTGGAGCTCCTACCTTTCGAAGGAAAGGAGAGTTTCACTTAGATTGGGTTTGTGTTCAGCCGACTTTACTACATATCATGCTACAAGCAAAAAGACATAAAGCACCCAAGCTTGCTTCTTTCCTTATTCCCTCAGGTTCAGCAGATCCAGCTCTAGCTAGTTCGTTCGGAAGCTTTGAACCGTAGTCTCTCATATCCTTCCCGGCTGTTATCCTCCGTTCAATGATGATCTTCATTATATATTCTAGGATAAAGCTTTCTACGGGATGTTCCTTTCCTCGTAGAGTTCCCAGCCTGTCTACTGATTGGATAGCTTATGATCTCTAGTCCTTTCTTTCCAAGAGGAAATCCTACTAGCTTAGCACTGTTGGGATTCTGGTTTTGACTTAGACTTCGACTAAGCTAGGACGAACCTTCTTTCTTAAAGAGCTGGACGTCTCACCTTGACATCGGGATATGTTATAACTTCTAACTTCTCCGCTCCGAAATTGACTGACACTGACTGGCTTTACTTTAAAGGATAGGTTCCATTCACTCCCTGGAAATAAGATCAAACTGGTATGCCATTCATGCTTCTTTACAGTACGAGAACAGATTGACAGTGAAAGCTACTGGCCACACATATCTTCTTGCCAAGATATCCTTTCCTTAGAATGAATGTGCAGCTACTTCTCCAGGAAGTAACAGCTGATTCAGGAGTCATTGCCGGAGAGGGAGCATTTCCCTTCAACCCTCCCATTCCGATGATCATGAGTCCCCTTCTTCCTTTCCTTCTCAGACATGGAACTTTCTATCCTCTCCTGCTTATTGATTAGGGCGAGAGACTACTTTCCTCTCGCTTCTACGACTCCGCTCTTACCCTTTTCTTTCGGTCGAGCTAGGCTTCACTTCCTATCACCCTTAGTTGAAGGAGAGCGTAGGAAGCCAAAGACCTGTTTTGAGTTCTGAGTTGAATAAGGCAGGGATAGGTTCATTTTGAGATCAGAATCGGTCTTCGATCCGTTCATTCTGTCTTCAGGGTATACTTAAGTATAAAGAATCAACGAGGGAAGCTCATTCCGGCACCTTAACTTATTCGTGGAACAGAGGCAGATAGTAAGAGGTATTCGGACAGATAACGAAGAGTTAGGCGGGACCACTAGAGATGCTCCTATACTAAAGGCTATCGGAAAAGCAAAAAAGAGAAGGAAAGGGGTCAAAACACTTCTTGATTAGAATCTATCCAGAGGAGGACTTGGGATAAGAAGAACCAGAGAAGCTAAGACTGTGTACTTTGATCCCAGGTTATTCAATTCAATATCTGTATGAGGCTGAAACAAGAATAGCGCGTTTTTTTAAATGAAATCAGGGTGGACCTTAGGGCTGCTGTCTCTCATGCCACTGCAGAATTGGGGGTTCGCAAAAACTTTTACAAATTTGTGCAAGAGCCGGCAGATCATCCACTCTTCTCTGAAGCAAAGAAGGTTAACATTTCAAAGTAGCGTCAAATGCCTAGGTTTGTAGAAAAAAATGAATTAGAAGATGATTGCCTAGCAGAAGCAGCCCTTAGCGTGATTCTAGCGTATGCTCAGTTCCTACACACTACTCTACTCTCTAGGCTTAACCTGTCTTTTCCTTCCCCTCCACTCCCCCTCCATAAAGAATCTGTTAGTCTTGGTTTCGAAGTGAATGAAAGGTTTTTATTAGCAGCACGAGTCCACGAATGAGGCTATGACATAGTCAGTTTCATTATGAAAAGGGTGATAACGCTCTGTCACAACGGTGCGTGCTGTGCCAAATCCCCTAGTTTTCCTGCCAAGAGTTTTCATATTCATAAGCAGGTACCATACCAGCAGAAGACATCTTAGTAAGCTGAATCGGCTGTCTTTGAAGTGCTTTAAGGAGGTGAAGTTGTTATTGGGAGTTGGATGTGGGACTTCGAGGAGTTTGGGGGAACTCCCCCAAGCAAATCGAATTGGCTTGAATGAATATCCCCTTCTTCCTAGGACTAAGATTAAGGACTTGAATACTATTGTATGCACAAGCACCTGCCAACCTGAGTTGAGTAGTGGACTAAGCTTGGGCTTCCACGGGGAAGCGTTTTGGAAACGTTGGAACTCTTCTTTTGTAAAAAACAAGAAGCATTTTAGGTGACATTTATTAAATACTACAACAAAGAAGACCACTTCGTGGTAGTAAGGGGTTCTCAAGCGTTTACCAACTGATGGTACGTTTGATCAACTGAAACCTCTAGATCGATTAGTTGGCGAGCAGAAAACATATTGTTTCGACTTGAAGTCCGCCACGGATAGTTGGCCTTTGGTACTCCTGTTCGAGATAATGTGTTATCTGTTCGATCGGTCGTTCGCCTCTAGTGTGGTGAATTCCGCACTAGCTTGGAACATCTTCGAGATCCCCTTTGTAAAGAGGAAGTTCTCTCATATTTCTTTTGTGGCTGGACAACCGCTTGGATACTACGCTTCTTGGCCTTTATTTGCATTGTCTCCATCACATGGTTGTGTGGTGGGCTGCAGAGCAGGCTCGGCCTGGTGAGCTTTTGGATAAATACGCAGTACTCGGTGATGATATTGTTATCACCGATCCTGCTGTGGCTGAAGTTTACTCTAGCGCCCTAAGTAGGTTGGGAGTGACCAATGTTCCCCTCGATTGAATTGAGCTCTGATGGCATGGGCTTGAGGAAAGATCGCATCTCACTTCCCGTGCGATATCGAATCCTTAAGAAAGCCCCCCTTCCCCTGTATGATTCTTCTATTCCTCGGGATTCCAAGTAGCCTATTAAAGATAGTCGGAGAATCTCCTTCTGCATTCCAAATCATCTCAGAGTCGGATTCAGCCATTTTCCCGGGATGCCATTCCATTCCTTGTGTGCTTTAGGCGAAATGACTTTTCTGGCATATGCTTCAGTGAGCTCGGTTCAGGAACTTTCCTCCGACGTCTTATTGCAGTGCAGCTCCTTCTGTAACAGTGTATTCATGTGCAACGGATTCTCAAAGACCGGATTCAATAGCAGTTGATGAAATAGTAGTTGTCCTTCAAAGAGCCAAATCCCCTCTTCTCTTGCTATGGGAGAAAGCTCCATCCCAACTGTCTCATCTCAACAAAGAGTGAATTCTCGAGCTGGCTAAGAGCCTATTATAGGATAAACCAAAAGATCGAATTCCTCTACGAGTTGCTCCCTTTTTTCGATCTATCCCTGCTAAAGAAAGACCAGTGACTGCTACTCCTATTCCTTGCCTTACTAATGTGAAATCATTCCCTTCCGTCGCCTTATCTGAGATGATAGTTACCTTTCTAAGAGCAAATTCGAATGGCAAAGCCGAAAACAGCAATCCCATTCCCCTAACTACTGATTCGACGGAATGCCTAAGCCCTTCTTCTTTCAAAGGCAAAGCCCTTATTAAATAAAATAAAAAAAAAGGCTAAGGTAAAGCGTCGCCTTACTTCTTCCTCTTGTCTTTGTCTTCATCCTATCCTCTCTCTCTCTTTATACCACAAATCGGACGCTATGAGCTAGCTACTCGACATCGTTTGCTATTGGCTAGAGATCCGAAAGAACCTATTTGCCCATTTACTTTCAGCTCTGTCAAAGAACTCCTTCTTTTATATGCAACCACTTCTTGAACAACCTATTCCTATTCATGCGACAACAGCACATTCTATGCCATTTTCCTTATACTATTGATTAAACCAAGCGATTCGTGTTCAATTAAGCCATTCTAAGGAAGATTAGACTGGCATCTGCCTTAGCCCTGTCTCCCTCTCTAGCTAATTGAATACCAGCCTCCTCTTATATTAGTATTATATGTCACTTCCTTGTCCTATTCTTTTAGTATGCATGGGTTGCTTTCTTTGATCTTATCTGCTCACGAATGGTCTGCTTAAGCCAAAAAGATAGAAAAGGCTATCTCCGAGTGAGGAAGTCAATCAGAGAGCAGCACAGAATAGGCATAGGCTGCGTGACCCTTATGAAATAGAAAAAGGAATTTCTGGAGTCAGATCAATAGTATAAGAATCGGGCAAGGAATGCGCGGGAAAGGTATTTTCCCAATCGTACAAAGAATCCGAAATGGGACTGGTGAGGGAAGACCTTACTTCAATCTTCAATCTTTTTCCTTATACTATTGATTAAACCAAGCGATTCGTGACATAAAAGACAGATTAAGAGCTCGACCTTATAACATTTTACCTTCTCTAAAGCGGGGAGGAGGAATGGAATCTGGCCTCTTTCGCCGGGATCGATCCCCTTTACTTTAGCCAAGGAAAGAAGTCCAATAGCAGCTGATCTTAGCTTTGAGCGCTTATTCCTTTTGTTCCCAGCAAGAAAACAGATGCGCTGCTAACGCGCAACGGCTTTCGCGCGTCAGCGCTCAATCCCTTGCTTGTTGGATAGTAGGAACTTACTTATTTCATTGATTTGCTCGTGTACTATAAGTACAATCTTCCGTTTTGGTGCATAGCTTCTTTGTTTGAATGTCCCGCTAACCGAACATATGGACAAGATTTGTTCTTCTGAAAGAAGCTAGTCGAGCTGAAGGAAGTGATGCTAAGAATGGGCACTTTTATCCTTACCCTATATACTTATATTAGGTATATAAATTCAAAGTGCTTAAGGGCTACTCCCTCAGACCTTGGTGAAAACAAGAGCTCTCCACCGGATAGAGAGCGGACTGCTTCGATTCAATAGGACAAATTCCACCTAATTTTCGGATGGCACTCTCTTTCCTATCTTTCTTTCTCCTCTCGAAATGAAGGAGGGTTGCTGATTGTTTATCTTAAGTTTCTTGATTTGAACTCAATGATTTTAGCAGACAAAGGAAGCGGATGGGCCAAACGGAGAGGCCGTACCCACCATGGGCTTTGAGCTAAAAATCCCTTATGGTCTTCCCTATGAAGATAATGTTCTGGAATTGCAGAGGAGCAGCGAATGATGAATTCAATCGTACTTTACGAGAGCTTTGAGGATGCATGATCCAGCAGTAGTAGTTTTAATGGAGGCCCGAACCTCTGGTCTTAGAGCAGATGAAATTGTTGCAAGAACTCAGTTTTCTAGAGTTTCAAAAGTAGAAGCCCAAGGTTTGATGGGGGATCTGGCTTTTCTGGAGTATTCTATTTTCTATTAGTATAAATAGACTATTAATATACCCTTCCTTCTTTTCATTTTCATATTATTAAATACGAAGTATAGTAAAGTGCAATTGGATGTGTTTGCCTTTTCACTGGAACGAAAGAGTTTGACTTTGACCTTACCCCAATATCTATTATTGAATCTGAAGGTCCAGAAAGCCTATTCAAAATTCTCCATCTAGGTATATGGGAAAAAGCATCTAAATTTAGGAGAGCAAGGCCCAGAGGCAGAGGCCGAGTAGAGCATTTTATTGAACGAACTCACTCTCTCACTGGATAGCCAGAATATATCATTACACTGAATTTGCTGTCCTCACATTCGATTGAAGCACCTTTTTCTAGCACTGGCTGGATGGAAGAGCTTAAGACGACTGTAAGGCATAAGCCCTAGAAACGACTATCCGTAGAAACTCTTACTACCTAAGCTCTATCGACAGCAACGGAAACCAGATTGAACCACTGCTGGGAATATCCTATTGGATGAGAGAGAATCAGTTAAGAAGAAAGAATATTCAAAGGGGAGCCAGAGACGACTACTATCTATAAATCGTACCCGAAACAGGGACTGATGTAAAGTAACGGGTTTTCTAGCTTGCCCGCGAACCCTCTTGGAAAAGATGCCTAAGACTGATTTTCAAGAAAAAGGCTTTCCAACTTATTGCTCACAACAGGATAACTGAAACCTCCACTGCAACTACCATCGTTAGGGGCTTAGCTTACAACAGGAACTGCTGATATATCTTTATCTTTTGCCTTAAACACAGAAGAACAGAACTAAAGTATCTTATTTTACCAAAAAAGAGGGAAAAGCAACTAGAACGAGCTCGAAAAGAGAAGGAGCCTTTTTCAAACTCACCTGCTCGAGAACCGGAACCTAAAACTAGTTATTCTAACTTAGAAGCTGGATTTTCCTTCTTTGATCGAACGGCTACATCACATCTGAAAGATGAGAAGTCGAAAGCGCTAACAGGGGAAGGGATGGGCATTCAAAATCAATAAGCATTCACTAGAACTACAGCTCATTTTTATAGAGCTAGAGCGCCAACAGATATACCAGAAAAGATGTCATCATAAGATATCAAATCACTTTTAGATATGCTATTAGATAGGCCCAGAGAGAGATCTATGCGCTCAGATCTTAGTACTGCAATTGGTTCGGCTGAATGAATAGAATCTGGGGAGGCTGGTACGACATCGAAAGCTACTCCACCTCGATTAAGATAACTAGAACTCCTAATGTCTGAAGGAGAACTTCCAATGGTTGGAAAAGACTCCTACCTTCACTTCATAAGGAACTCACTGGCGCACTCGCTCTAATGAATGTAACGTGCCCCTACCTTCCCTGATAAATCCACTGCGGTTGTAAGAGATTCAGGGGTGAAATCCCTCTTCCCTATTGTTCGAGTGATTGTTGCCTTGGAAGATAATCCTGGCAAGCCTCGCATTGAAGCAAGTTCTATAACTGGATCGCAGGCATAAACACTGGAAGGCGATGGAACTGAACTAGCTTAGGCTCTTTCCCTTGCGGCAGGGAAGAAAGAAAATCCCTATTTTTTTTAAAAGTTATTTTTTCTCTAAAAAAGTAAGAAGAGGTATAAAATCACTCTACTCTATAGAGAGGGAGAGGCAACCATGGAATAATCCAAAGTAAATCGCAAAACAAAGATGGGCAAGGGCAAAATCTTAATACCTCACAACTGGATCAATGGCTGGCCTTAGGACTGCAGCAAAAGGAACTCACCCGGACCTCTTAGATTGGCTGGATCGTCTTCTCGACTAGAGATAGTGTATTACCCCTATCAAAGCACATGGAAAGACTTAGCACTTAAAAAGAGAGGAATTCAAAAAACTGAAACTAGATTGCTGGCAACAGGACCTCCAACTCCAAGCGCAAGGAAGGAAAGAGCCGGGGCCGGGAAGATATAAGCTATTCAAATTGTGGAACTTCAACCCCAGGTAAAGGAGAAGCATTGTAAGGACGAAGCACTAGGATTAGCGAAATGGGAGTGCTTAACTAAAAGCCTATTACACATATTAAAGCGTTACATCTATTACAAGCCTTATTCCGTCTTAGCCTTATACACGCCATATCTGACCTATCCAAGATAAGCAGAAATGCCTGGAAAAGTCATTCTCTTAGGTCTGGCCTCACAACTGTAAGGAAAAAGAGGCCTTAGGCCTGCAAATGCAGAACCCCTACTTGATTAGGGGGCAGGGACTGCTTAAAGTAAAGGTTTAAAAGGGATCGCTGGGGAACTCCTTCGTATGGACCACAAAAAAAAGAGGACTCCAACAGGCTCGCAGACAGAATCAATGGCTGGAAGAGGAGGGGCTCACCTTAGAACTGTTATAAAAGCTATCCCTATGGTATGCCTGTTAGCTCTTATGCTCGGTATTAAGAGTATAAATGATAGCACTCCAATTGGAAGGCTTTCAAACTACCTAGCTTTTACTCGCTCGAAAGCATTAGCAATTTAAGGCGAAAGAAAAGACAAGTAATCTTTCATTTTTCTACTGGGCTTAAAAAGGACTAGAAATGGCTCGCAGAAATAAGAGATCCAATTCCAACTTCCATTGAAACACAGGAGCTGAACATTCTTCCACAGGGAAGGCAGAACGCATGACAGAAGATATGACAGGGCTTGCGGAAGCACTACAAAGGGCAGGAGTGGACCAAGAGCCAAAGCCCAATAGTTCTACCAAGCAAAGTGGGCCTGTAAGATCGTTAGCTTGTTAGCTTATTAGAAAGTAAAACAACTGGCTATGCAACTTTTTATTTGAAAATACAACTCTTTCTTTCAATTCTTTAGAAACAGGAGTTAGCACTACAACTCGATTAGATGGGCTTTCAACAGGAGGAGCTTACCTTTACCTTAAGACTTTTTTTTTATTTAATAAGGGCTTTTTTACTTTCTTGAAAAAGGGTCTCACTGGAACACTCGCTGTAACAAGGGATGAAAGCACTTCACCTGAACCGACGTAGAAGCACTGATTAGAATAGCCCGAGAGAGCTAGCCCGGAGAGTTATTGCTGCTGCCTTTCCTAAGAGGGGTGAGGTATGAGAGACTTCCACAGGTTTTGGCTTACTTTGCTTTCTAGCTTACCCGAGAACCTTCGACGTCAGATGGTGAAGAATTAGAATGAAACCCTCCCTCCAAGCATAGGGAGACCTGGAAATAGATACTCATAAGCACTCAAGTAATATGAGATATTTTATCAATTCACTCAAGGAATGGAAATGGCACGGGTAATCCCTTATTTTATATGAAAATAAACTTTCTTAAACTGAACAGGCTCTAGCCCTTGCCTTAGTCCTCTCTTGCTCGCTTGAAAAAGAAGTAGAAATAGTGGCTTACCTAAGATCCTTTGCTTTCGTGTCTATCCCAGGCTTTCTTGCGTAAGGAATCTAGCTTTCAAACTGACTTGCTCGCCTAAGGACTGCAACAGGCTCGTTAGATTAGGGGTTTGCTAGATCAGAAGTAGAATTGCCTGAACCATCACTGGCGATAAAAACGACTCCCCCTGCCTTGAAGAATAACTGTAACCTGGCTTGAACTCTAACCTTGCCTGAAATGAAAACTAGCTTTCTATAAGCATTTTCAAAAGCTTGTCCCACAGAAAGGGACGGAGTTGCTCGACGACTAATCAATAAGCAAGGAGAGAGACATCTTAGGAAAGGGCACTTTGAAAATAAAAAGGCTAGGAGGCTGGGGTAAGAAAAGAAACCTGTAAAAAATGAAATCGTATAAAAGCTAGTTGCTCACCTGGATGGACAAGCAAGGAATTAGGAAAGGGCTCTTATCCTTTTGCTGCATTTAGAAGGGCTTGCGTAATTGGAAGTCTTACAAAAGGAAAAAAATATTATGGATAAAAAAGCCTTAAGAAGGACTCAAATTTCTACTGGTTATGGGTAGGCCACTACTTCTTCAGCATAATATTAAGCCGAGACTACCACTAGAAAAATGACCCAAAGATAATGAAAGACGCAACGTATCCCGGAAAAAACTTGCTCACATTCGATCATAGGGGCACTCCCAAAGGCAGGACTGGCTGCAAGAGAAGTAATTAGAATAGGCTTTTAGAACTGCCTTACTCAAATCCCTCTTCCTCCGGTCTAGCAATTTCATCCTTCTTAACACTGGAGCAAATATTCCTGCTTTTGCCCTAGCAAAGACTGCAACTGCAACTTGCTCGAAAGTAGAAGGACTAGAAAAGGCTCGTCTGGATCGGACATGAAAAGGAACCGCTGGAAAAGATAATGCTGGAGAGCTTGAGAACTCACTTGCTTTAGGGACCTTGACCAGCGAGGACCTCACAATGTATGGATGGGCTGGACCGACATCGAAAGGCACTCCAACAGACTCAGAGATGGGATTTGCCCTTTCTTACACTTGACTGGATGGCACTCGCTCAAAGGCAGAAGCAATGGCAACGGGGGAGGCTTACCTCAAGACTCTAAACGGCTTGTAGGCGTACGGAATGGAAATGCATGCTGGATGAATAGAGCTCCCAACGGCTGGAAAGCGACTTGAATGGGAACCTAACTAACTAGTGCCCCACCCAAGCTCTCAGAACCCTCGTAGGAAACCCCTGTATGGAAACCTGCTTTCGATTGAGTGCGAGATTTAGGGATGAATGAGATTTTTCACGCTTCCCAGGCTGAGGCAAAGAATGGGGGGACTTCCAGTTATACTTCTACTCGGTTTATGGATAACATAAGCTGGGGTATGTGACTTACCAGGGCAATCTCTTACTAGACAAGATGCTACCTCTGATAAGCCTCTCCTTCCCCGGAACACCATCTGCATCTTCAAGAGTGAAGTCAATCGGTATCAAGACCTACCTACATTTATTCTTTATTTTTCTTCAAAGCGGCATGAAGCCCTTTTTCTTGCATCCTTCGTTTATACCTTTTAAATATAAAAGGAACTCTCTTCAATAAATAAGGAATTTCATTCAAAATAAGTTGTTGATCTCTTTTTTTTAGAGTGGGTATAGTTGGAAAAACTCCCGAATTCTAGTTTGGAGGAGCTTCTTAAAAATGAAAAATCAATGGCCGCGCAATCAGCGGTAGGCTTGATTGATCGTACTACATAAAAGACTGCTTGCTCGATTGCACTATATGTAGATGAAAGTGAGGACTTGGTCGTTTATCGTCATTATACGATTGAAGCTTGACATTTTGGAATCATCGCAAAAAGAAGTAATCCAACCCACGGAATCGACTTGAATGGGCTATTTGAATCTATATGTGTGCGGCCAAGCAAGCTAGCCAATGCGAAGCGTTCTGTTATATTATTATTATTAGATAGAAATGCTCTTTTCTTCAATAGCGCACCAAATGCGCGCAAAGGCGGAGGCTTTACGCTTCCTCTACTTCTCCTTAGGCAAAAGGGGACTTCAACCCTTACTTGACTTGAGGAGTTAGAGCAAGAAGGCAATCGCCCTTTGACGAATAAGCGCTAGGGGACTACTTACCATACGCAATTTTCTACTTTACCTACGATTGAAATTCAAGGTACCTTAGCCGATTTGAAGGCTAGGCAGACTAATAATAGATGGAAGACGGGCTAACCCCAGTATCGTAAATACCACTGAGGATCGCCTCTCTCACTGTCTCCAGTGGTAAATTCTGAGCTATCATGTCCAAGACCTCGTGTATCCCTCCCATTAGAACACTTGGGTCCACGTTCAGCTTTATCGCCGAAACCATAACCAAGCAGCCCAGGGTATGCTTCATAGAATTTAAAACATCGGGTGAAGGGGAATGAATAACCAAGGAAGAAGGTGAGGCTTCAGAAGAAGGTGAGGCAACAGAAGGATCTGCCATTGGGGAACGGGGGGAACCAGAACTTGAACCAGGTAAACCCCCTCGAGTACTGCCCAAGGACCTGATTCTACTATTAAAGTAAGCGGAATCCCGGGTACTTGCCCTTTCCAACCCACGTTCTGGTGAAAGCACAAGCTTACCCTTCTTTACATCTTGTGCCATCGATAGTTGATCATAGAAGGAATTTACTCCTTCCATCATTTTGACTAGCTTAACAGGTTTAGGACCCAATAACCACCACATTGGATTCTCTCGCAGATTACGTCACGAAGCACGTCAAGATAGGGCTTGCATCCTAGAGCTTTCACTGCCGAAAGGTCTTGCGAAGCGCGGTTGCAGCGCCTACTAAAATAAGGGGGCCTAGGAGAACTGAGTGCGGTACGTGCCGGGAGTCGACAAGATTTGTTTCAGGCTTGCCTTGAGCGGATACGGCCAAAGGGAAAAGGAATTTTTAGAATCATATTCATGTGCACCCTATTCTTCCTAAGACCCTTCTCTCAAAGCAGTTCCTTCACGCTTGGCTTGGATTCATGTGCAGA
>QWCI01000812.1_pt1 | contig 23654 bp, 30 predicted proteins | sample 1972541 | NCBI WGS metagenome assembly QWCI01 (sample SAMN09866712, study PRJNA288562) | Human oral metagenome isolate term3_saliva, whole genome shotgun sequencing... | isolation source: mouth | host: Homo sapiens | place: USA: California | reverse complement strand
ATTCTCCTTAATTTATAATATCACAAAATGAATTTGTACGACGGAAAGTTATGTTGAAAAATAATGTTTTTCTTCGTTTTTTGTATCTGTTAGCAACACCTTCTTTCAATCAAAACTTCGTTGTTATTATAACACATTTTGTTAATAAAAACGAGAAGTTCTACAAAAACTTCTTGTTCACACGCTTATTTTTTTTCATTTAATGATAAAATGAAGAACTTTATTATTAAAAGCGTTTAGATTCTTTGAAAACCGTATCTGTTAGTAACACATCAACTCTCGATGTGTTTATTATATAACTTTATGGATAACAAAACAGGAAAACTTGCGAAATGGCGGCTTTTCTTTCCTTTGGTCTATAAAAGAAAAAGACTGCGAGCCAACGCTCACAATCTTTTCTGTTGGCACATCAGCTCAAACGATGAGCGCCCCGTTCACATCAAACGAAAGATTCAGATCCTTAATATACTTCACAACAGAATCGTCATTGGTTATGTTGTCTACGAAAACACGCTTTGTCTTCTCGTCAACCTCTGCGCGAGCCGCATCAAACCACTGGACGAGCAGTGCCTCAATCTCCTCTTTACCATACTCCTTGCCATCCGCAACAAGCATTGCATTTTTGATAAGAACGACAGATGCACTTGTTTTGCAATTCTTGCTTCCCCCCTTAACTTCGATAGAGAGGATAAAGTCGGATCCATCTTCTACTTCGAAGAAGATGATATTAAGGAGGCGGTCAATATCGTCAACATCTTCCGCAAGCACAGAAAAGCGAGCAATATCAATCCCGCCGGAAGGAGAGAAAACCTCCTCCAACACAAAAGAAGAAATATCCTCAAGAAAAGCAAAGTTATCATCATAGGGAACGTTACGATAGTAACGCTCAACAATGTCGTTCACATGAGAACGGTAGAACGGTGTCTTGCGGACATTCTCGATAGCGAGTTTCTGAGCAGATTCGCTCAAATCAGAAAAAGAAAAAGTTGTAAACATTTAAATCATCCTTTCTAAAAAACCAATCTTTAATTACGTTTATTATATAACACACGACAGAGAGCGGTTGGAAAAAAGAAAACTTCTCAAACAAATGTTGAGAAGTTTAATATATCAACCAGCACAATCAACAATCCGTTGAAGGATAAAATCAGCACACGCTTGGCACATCCCATTCCCGAGTGCTTTATATCGTGCAGAATCGCTCCCGCCATCTGTCCACCCATCAGGGAGAGCTTGTAAACGCTCACATTCTAAGGGAGTAAGACGCCTTACGATATTTCCAACAGCCTCAGAGGAGAGCGAATCTACAACCAAACTCTCACTTCCTCCACCATGATTTCCTCCTGTCGCACGAAGCGCTGCGCATTTATTCTCAGCGTACTCGCTGAACGACTGTGCGGCAAATATCTTAGCTACAGCATGGCGGTCTATTGTATTGAGTGTATATGATTTTTCATGCATTACTCCTGTACCATTTCCACCATTCTCTATTTTACGAGATATGGTGTTTCCAGCGATACAATATGCGTGTACAATAGGGACATTGTGCCCGCCTGTGCCCATTCGTGCGGTAAGAGTCGGTATTTTCCCTTCTTTAACTGAACGGATTACATCGTCTCTGTGTTGGATGTCATAGACTGCAATGTGAGCGCAATCCCTAGATCCTTTGGAAGAGTCCTTCCTCTCTCCTTCGCTCTGCGCAAAATTCCCGCACACGCCTTCGGACTCAAATAATGCTTTTGCGGCACATCTTCTGTTTTTTCCAAAATCTGCGATAAGGAAGATTCTCTTTCGTCGCTGGGGCACTCCCCAATATTGAGCATCGAGGATTCGCCACGCAATGTCACAGTTTGGCAATTCCACCAGTCCCGCGTCTGCCCATCGTGCATCGGGAGGTACTGGAAGCGAGGTTTCTCCGATTTCTTCGAGCACGGTATGAAAATCCAATCCTTTGTTGCTTGAGAAGGCGCCAGGGACATTTTCCCACACGAAAAATCGTGGATTCTTCCCGTTTGTCCTTCTTCTAAGTTCTCGAACAAGCTTAATTGCTTCGAGAAACAACCCACTTCGTACATCCTTTAATCCTCTCCTCTTTCCTGCGGTGGATAACCCCTGACAAGGCGATCCTGAGCACACTATATCTACAGGGGGAAGCGTGTTTGGATCTATTTTTGTTATGTCGCCTAGTTGTGTAACATGAGGGAAGTGTTTTCGCGTAACAGACTCAGGAAATAGTTCTATTTCGCTAGACCAAAGAGGGTTTATTCCTGCGCGTGTTGAGGCGAGTAACCATCCTCCTATACCGTCAAAAAAACTTCCTAATGTTAATGGTTTTGCCATGTTTCTACCACCTGTCGTTGATAATCTACCGTTTAATTGTACCATTTTTTGATATGCCAAAGGGAAGACTGTAAAGAGAGCTTGTTTATAAAAAAAAGAGTGGTTAATATCTAGCCACTCTTTAATACTCGCAAATATCGTAAAACAAAAAGAGAGATTCCACTCAGGTTCTCTCTTTTTGTAGATTTTCTACCTAGATTGTATCGCTATCTCGTCTAATTTTCCTTCTCACACTCGGCAATCTTGCCAAAAACCATCTCAATAAACGCCTTGTACTGCGCATCAACATCAACATTAATGTTGAGGTTCGCGATTTCGTCGGAGAAAATCTCAACGACGCGAACAGGAAGCGCTTTTGCGTTAACTGCATAGTTTTTTTGGAGATACTTATACGCGTTCTTGTCGAAAGGGAAGACATAGACGGTCAGAACGAATCCGCCACGCCAATCCGCAATGATATCAAGATTTCCGAAACCGTTACGCGGGAAGTAAAGGGAAACATTCCCGAGACTTCCAACTGCCCATGCAGGCAGGTTTCCATCGTTATTGAGGAAACCGTTGACAAGACGATCAAGTGACCACTTGTCGAAAGACGAAGAATTTGCAACAACCTCAAAGTTTTTCATGATAAAACCCCTTTCTTTTTTCAACCGTCTTTCCCGACGTTCTGTAACGTCGCTTTAGATGTATTTATTATACAACATCTTATGTGCCGTTGACGCATAAAACGTGTGGGATGGCGGAACTTTTAGAGAAGAGCACCACCTGCCTTCTCCTTTGGCTTATAAAAAACCCGTTTCGAGCAACCTTCCGCCACCACGCTCAGACGTGGAAAAAACAGACGTACACCTTCATTTTGACCTCAATGCCACTCTGCGTCGTCTCCGTCTGGACAAACTCGTCCGAAACAGAACGAGGAGGGAGAGCTTCGAGCACCTTATCTTGTGCCGCACTGTTGAGCGGAACGATGATGTGCGCAAGCTCATAAGTTGGGAGCTTGACCACAACACCCTTGATATTGTTGATGTTGTAGAGCCATTCGGGGACGGGAACCTCGATACCGCGCTTGTTCGTAACCGTGAAATTCTTGTCTGCCATTTTGTTTCCTCCTCTTGAAATCAACTTTTGATGTATTCATTATATAACTTTTGCTGGTTGATGTGGAGAAAACAATCCACAAAAGCAAACAAAAGGCACATAGCGAAACTTTCGTAACGCCATGTGTCATCTGTTTTTTCTTTTGGTTTAGTCTTCGCCCATCCACACGCTCCACCATTAAACTTCAATGGGAGAATGTTATCGCAAGCCGAGCGACAGAAACCTTGTCGCGAAGGTGTTTTTCTGCCGCCCGACAAGCGTATGTGAGGTGTTACTGGTCGAAGGAGATGTAGTTCCGCACAACTGGACAAACGCTCTCACAGAATCCTCCATCTTCATCGACGAGGTTTCCACAAATCCTCGGTTCGTCACAATCGCCGCAAATTTCGATAAGGTGGTATGCGATTCCAGAGTCGAGGAAATTCTCAACGAATCCAACATCGTCAAAACTAGAATACCACTTCACGCAGTTGTATCCTAGACGAACAACATTTTTCCCATTCGACTCCAAAAGGTCATGGACTTCGGGAATCGTGGTAACGATTGCGATGATGTCATAGTCGCCCGTAGCCTTTGCCTGTTCGACCATGCGGTCATAGTCAGTCTGAAACATCGTGATTGCAACATCGGAGTAGCAACTCATTTTACATCTTCCTTTCTTTTTACAACCAAGCGTTTTCGCTGTCCTCTTGATGTATTTATTATATAACTTTTTATGTGTACCAAAGAGAAAAACAGGTGGAGCGACAGATTTTCTTTCTGCCGTCACCACCCGCTTTTTGTTCGTTTGGCTTATCCCCTAAAATTATCGCTCGGGCGATCCTTCACGAACAGAATCGGTGTCGTCCCACTTCGTCTGTATCCGAGCTTTTCCATCGCACGCACAACACCCTCAATACCGTCACGCGACGAAAAACACGGCACAAAAGTCCCAATAACACCATAATCACAAGCCGTCTCAAGATTACCAAACCCATCAGTCAGGAAACGCTCCTTCATGGCGCAAAGTTCGCACCGTAGAGATGGGATGTCGTTCAGGAAGGAAACCAGCGCTGCCGCCTCCTTATCTCGCCCATCGCCGTACCACTTAGTTTCTTTCGTTTCTCGATTAAAACCAAATGTCTGCGTTTCGCCGACGACACGCCACTCTGTACCGAAAGACCCCCAACGCATTTCAAAATTCGCGCAAATTTCCCACATATTATCGCGGAAATCTTTTAATCCATTAAGATATTCAAGCTCCGCGAGTGCGCGTTGTTTATCACGCTTTTCCAAACGCGAATGTTCGCTCAGTTCCTCAAGATGCTCTCTCAGTTTTGGGAAACGCATTTCTCAAACCTCCCACACAGTATATGCCTTGCCGTAATGAACGATACCTTCGACAAGTTCTAGAGAATTGAGAATCGCCATGTGTTGCTCATTTCGCACACAGTCCTTCTCCCACGTTTCGCCATTGTAGGTATCCTCGACATAAAGGTGGTATGGAACATTGCTGTTTACAAACCCCTCAACAAAACGCACGAGTGGATTATGGAGATTCCACTCCAATCTGGGAAAAACGACATGAACGATTGGAGAGTCAGCCGCACCAGAGTACACGTTCGTGCTTTTGAAAAATGTAAGTACATTGTCGAGCTTCTTATCTTCCGCATTCTCGATCATGCGGCGCACATCGTCGCGGAACATTGTGAGGATTACGCGATCCTTTTCCATGTTAAACATTCCTTTCTTTTCCCTAGAGCAACTCTTTCGATGCGTTTATTATATAATATTCGCCATAAGCCAAAGGGGAAATTGGCGCAGACCGTAAGGTTTTCTTCTCGACGATATACGCCATCTTTTCGTTTTCTTTGGTTTATTAAGGGAAGTCAGACGAGAATATATCCGTTCTCGTAGCACTCAGGGTTGCGTGCACCGATGTAGGCTCCAATCTGCTGCGAAGAATAGAGCCACTCCATGCGCTCAAAGAGATCTGCGTGGATGGAGGAAATCGCATCATAGACTGTATTATTGATCCAGTTTCGCGTGTTGACCTCCTCCCCCTCCTCAAACGCATCATCATAAGGTGAGATGTAGACCTTAATATTGTCGTTTGAGTAGTCCACCGTAAACTCGCCGAGGTTGGAGAAACACACGCCATCAGTAGACTGATTCGAGTTCAGCCGCAGAGCGTTGATGATTTCGTCTGTACGCTTCCCCATATACGTATTGATGGAGAATACAAGCTCAATAACATCCGCCGCACAGTACGAAAACTTCATTTTCGAGAGGTCGGTGACATGCTTGCGAATCGAAACAACAAGGTCAACAACATCAGGTTCGAGCAAAAGACCGAGCTTTACAAAAAGAGCTTCCTTCGCACAACACTGAAGCACCCCAAGCACATGATCCGCATAATCTACACTGTTACGCACCTGCCGAATCGCGAGCTCCTGTGCGGCGGGGGAGAGGGCTTTGTAACGTACAATTTTATCCATTCTGAACTTCCTTTCTGCTCAACAACCATTTGATGTATTTATTATATAACAATCTGTCGGTGTGTGTGGAATTTTTTTAGAAAACAAGCAAAGAAAAACCACCAGAAAAGGTGGTTTTTCTTTTAACACAGGATAAGCTTTACTGCAAGGAGTAGATCCACTTATCAACCATGTCGAACACATCATTCAGCTCATCCTTATTGATATAGATGATGATGTGTCGAGAGATTTTACCTCCCTCCGCAATGGACACAAAACGAATCGTGTCATCCGGACGAAGATCGATCTCTTCTGGGCGAATGAAACCTTCGTCAAAGAAGTTTCCTTCGAGGGCAAGGAGACGCCGCTCGAATCGGAGCTCCTCAACTCCGTGGGAACGCGCGAAATCAACGATCGCGTTTTCCCAGAAATAAGCGTTTTCTGACGTAACACGAATATTCCCGCTCCGAGAAACGCCGGGGTCCGTGAGAAGACCCTCGCGAACACGGTCAAATATCGTTACCATAACAAACTCCTTTCTGGCGCGTGTAAATAACCTCTATGCGCCACACAAAACAACTCTACGTATATTTTAATATGGAGCTACTTAGAAAACAAAAAACAAGCCAAAGAACAAATTCCTTTGGCTTATTTGTTAAACAGCTTTTGATATGAATTTTCCTTGTTTTTTCAGCAACAAATCTTCCATCCAAGCATCAATTTCTTCTTTTGTTGCTTTGTATGTTTTTATTTTTCCACCATGCGCCACAAAATCCGCTTCTTCTTTGGAACGTATCTTTTCTTTCTCTAGGTGTTTGTTAAGGAAACTAGCACCAATAGAATAGTTCTGCCCCATCTCGCTACTCACTTTCGTCCAAATTTTTCTTCTTATTCATTTCGAGCAACAGCTTGAGGAATCCAGATTTTTCCATATTATCTCCGACCGTTTTTTCTTTTGACACATTTGCACAACAACTATCATTGTTCGTTACGGTATCTATCGAGGATGAATTTAAACCAAAATTCCCATTTGGAGGCTCCTGCTGGAAAAGGAAGCGAATATCAACATCAGGATTTACGGAAATCAACCCATATCTGATAGCGAGACGGAAAGTAATCTCTCTTTTCGCTAGATTATCAACCATCTCGCTCAAACTCTCTTTGAAATCTTTCAAAGTCAACGAACTTTTATAGAAGTTGCAGTCATGACATGCGGGTAAGTAGTTGGACTCATCATCCGCGCCACCACGATTAAAAGAAACCACATGATCAATTCTCATGTCTCGCCTAGTAGGAATCTTTTGTCCGCAATAAGCGCACCTGCCGCCATACATATCATAGATGCGCTGACGTATCTTTTCGGGAATTCTTTTTCGTTTACGCTCAGACATTGCGAAGATCCTTTCCCTTGGTCAATCGAAAGCAACTCGCTCGAAACGATATATTTGCTCGGCATTAGGGTATTTCTCTCGGTCTACTTCTGAAAGAAACATATCTAGCGGACGGACATAATATCCGAAGTCTCCATAAAGGGCGCGATAACATACAAAAAGTTCCTTGGTTTCTGTATGTGTTGCAACAGAGAGAATCAGATATAGGTTACCTTTAAAATGTCTCCAAACCTCATCTGGACGAGGAAGATTGCGCTGAACTTGGAGTTCCGAAATGTTTGTAATTCCATTGTCATTATTTTCCATAGAGAAAACCCTTTCTATTTCGCACTTTCTGGATAAGCCAAAGGAATATGTTCATCTTTGCATGACTGATAGTAGTCTTTGACCGTTTCCACGGATAAATCAAGGGGGGGATTAAAAAAAGAAAATAGCGTAGGGAGAGCACCAAGAACCACTCAATAAGGCACGATTTCACCCTCAGAATCAAGCCAGTCACCGAGCATTCGGTTCGCGGCGAGAAGTTTTACTTTACATAGATGCGGGTTACTTCCTCCTCCGTAAAGCTCATATCCGTATTAGTAAATTCTGTAGCGACTCTCTTTTTTGTATTCTCAACTAAATCACCTAAATCTCGTAGTGCTACATAATCACTCATTTGTCACACCTGCTTCCATTATTTAAGCGATAACGCATTCATCTCTTCAACCATTCGTTCGGCTATGGCTTTTATAACCAAAATTGCAACAGAGTTACCAAACTGCTTATATGCCTGTATATCAGACACCGTAATAATAAATTTTTCTGGGAAACCTTGAAGTCGCGCACATTCTCTTGGCGTAAGTTTACGAGGATTTTTTCCCGAGCCTTGATCAATCAATATCTCGCTACCATCCTTGTAATAACGAGCACTGATTGTATTTGTATATTCCGATTCATTGTTGAAAAGAGAGAACCCAAATCCGTTTCCTTTTGCTTGATGCTCCTTCTTGCGCCTTTGATGACCAGCCCAAAGAGCATCACTAATTGTATATTTATCATCAACATTGCGCTCCAAAATATCCCCGAGCCTAGTTTTCTCATATGTTGGTTTTGGAAACTCGAAATCATAATCATCAGGCAGATCGTAATGCTCTTTGCTAATACCTACAATGTAAACTCTTTCTCTATTTTGAGGAACACCAAAGTCTGCAGCTCGAAGAACTTCGGCTTTTACATAGTAATTCAATGCGTCTATGTGTTTTAAAATCACTTTTAGTGTTCTGCCTTTGTCATGCCCTCTAAGCTGCTTCACATTCTCAAGCAAAAATGCTTTTGGTTTCTTTTCTTGAATAATTCGTTCAATCTCAAAGAAAAGGGTTCCACGTGTGTCGGAGAAGCCTTTTTTCAAGCCAGCTTGTGAAAATGGCTGACAGGGAAATCCACCAAGTAAAATGTCGAAGTCTGGAATATCCTTTGCGTTGATTTTTGTAATATCTCCTTGAGGTTCTTCTCCAAAATTAACCCTATATGTCTTTTGTGCAAATTTATCCCATTCTGAAGTAAATACACATTTACCACCAAGTTCTTGAAAAGGAATCCTAATACCGCCAATCCCAGCGAACAAATCTATAAATGTAAAATCAGCATGTTTTTTCTTATCTTCAAAAGGAATGGATTCTGCGAACTGCATAATACTGTTAAATTCTACCATCGATGGAGTAGATTCACCATTTTCCCAACGGCGAAGTGTCCTATCACCCGTCTTTCCCATACCTAAAGCATCTGCAAAATCTTTCTGCGTCAAACCAAGACAAATACGCTTTTTCTTTATTCTTGCACCGATGTCCATATATCAATACTCCCAACACCATCAAGATCAAACTGTCCTCATTCTATCACAAATTGATAATTTTGACATAGCATCACGCCCATATTTTTCACTTTCTTCTTCAAGCAAAAAATCACCGAATACGGTAATTTCATAGTTCCTCTATAAGCATTTAGTAGTATCAACTCAAACGTAAAGTTACCAACATAACAGATCTCCCTTTAAGGAAGCACTGATAAATTCAGCACCGTCATCTTAGGGAAACGCTGATAAAACACGGATAACAAGGCTTGCGTTATCCATAAACCAAAGCGTAGGCGGCGGGATAAATTGCAATCTACATATAAGTCAGCGAATATCCAGAACTAATTACTTCACAATTTATTGAAGAGAAATTTTTAGTTCCTTTTCCGAAAGCACGATAGTACATTCCATTGGTTAGCTGACCACTTAACAAATACTTCTTGTTGCTAAACATGAATACTGCGGATGGTTTAATTCTTTCGAGCGCATTATATCTGCGGTATGATTTCTTCACGACAAGCTTAGAAACGGCTCGTCTTGCGGCAAGTTCACCATGTTCCTCAGTAATCTTGCTTTGTAAATCAGAAAGAGCATCGCCTTTTTGTCCAAAGCGAGGCTTGCGGTTCTTTGCAACTATCGTTTTACCATCCATATATGTCCGTTCAACCTGTGCTTTGATGTAGCTTCGGTCATGACAACGGAACTGACGAAGTTCAAACGGTTGATTATTGTCGTATTGCGGGGTAATATCCAACCCAATACCTGCAATACAGACTGCATCTGTAAAGTGTTCCTTTGAAATATTGTTCGCCCTCCGAAGTTCGGCAGTCTCTTGCCCTTCACAAATATGAGCCTTGTTCCCGAACATCTTCACTATGCCATCCCAAATGAATGGAATAGCGATATTAACGATAGAAGTTCCGGCATACTTTTTGTATTTGCCAATTTTGTCTAAATTCCGTTTGCCTGTATGTATCTCTGCATGGCAAACGGAGCAAAGTCCAACAAGATTTTCAGGAGTATTAGAACCTCCTTTGTGCCGTGGTTTGATATGGTGATAATGTTCAATAGGAGCACCGCAACAAATGCAAACGCCGCCTTGCAAGGCATAGATATAGTCTTCTTTATTGGCGTAGCCTTTGAGCCTGCCGTTCTGGAAACCCCATCCACGAACAGAACCATCCTCTAGTTGCATGAACGCGAAGCGGTTGTACTCTAGTGTCCAATCTGTGACAGGAAGAATCTTGCAGATGTTCTGCACCATGTTTAGGTGCGTCTGAATACATTGCCTTGCGGTAGGTGTCAGCCATCCGGCAGGGCGTTTTCGATTGTTGAAGCGACTCTCCGTGTTGATGATGTCCTTTAGTTCAAGAACACCATCTTTATATCCTGGTAACTTCCGTCCTTCTGGAAAGCATGTCATTGTACCATTGGCTTTTGCGCGACGTTTACGGCGTAGACGTTCCCCACGGCGAGAAGCCCTACGATGTGTGGCACGATCCGCCATTAATTTTGGTATTTCCTTATTGCGTGTTATGACATGAGCCGCGTACACGACCTCGCCTTTGTTGTTTAACACAGCCTCGCCAATATTGGTGCGTCCAGGATCTGTTCCTCCATAGAGCGGCTGAACAAAATCCGTGGACGCGTACTGCAACTGAATGACGAAAGGCCTTGTTGAAATGGCTTTTGCTTTGCCAGTTTTTAGCATACGCCGCACATGTCCAAACCGTTTGGTTGGCATGAGCGGCTTGCCTTGACGATTTAATACATAGACGACATACATACAAAAATCTCCTTTTAGAGATAAGTCTTAATGGACTACGCCCAGAGCAAGAGGCTTGGCATCACCCGAGGTGGTTCGGAACTGAATCCTGTCGTGTCATTATTTGTCTCTGCTCAATAACGCTGGGCTTTTTCAAGCCCACGCCTTAATCACCATTTGGTGATGGGCGGTGGGTTATTGACTTGCAAAGGGATCAATTCGGCATTGTCCAGATTCTTTCTATCTTCACAAGATTATCCTTACTATTATGAGACATTGAATGATGGGAGTCTCCTAGCAAGCGACTCCCGTTTTTATTTTTCTAATCGCAATCCTTCACAATCAGAAACTTTTTCCTTGAAAAACTCAATCAAAAGTTCATTCGCCTTACTCGCGGAGAAACCGCGCCTTGTTCGCAGAACCCCACGCACAATCGGAGTCACATATAGTTTCGGCCGTGAAAAATCAAACACAAAGCCGTCAAAGCTCCGTCCATTTCCACACACTTTAACCACCAAACGCGCACCTTTCTCCATACGGTCAATGAGTAAAAGCTGGTTACGAGGAAGGTCGAGAACGGAACGAGACTCCATACTCGTCTTAGTAAGCGTCTCGATGAGACGCGCACGAATCTCGTCCTTCTCAGAACCTTCTCCAAACCCCTCATAGGACGGAGTTTTCTTACGCATCCATCCATCACCACTCCAAATTAGGATACGGTAGATAGGGAGCTTGTGAACAATATTGAGGATTGTTTTTTCGATAAGCCTCATGCAACAACCACCTCCTTCTTGGACGGAGCAGACATGTTCTGCAACCGTTCGTTGATGAAAAATGCAGGAAATCTGAGAGCCATTGTCATGTCTACGTTTCAATCCGCGTCAACGACATTTAATAGAGACGAATCACCTCACGGCATCGACCACCTAGGAGTCGTTGTTGCTCTCTACCTAATCCAGCGAGGTGACAGCCAAACTATCCGCTAAGATGTTTGACGTGTTGTTAGTATACCACAGTTTGATAATTCTGTTTTACAGTTTTCGAAAATCAGTTAAAACTTCCTAAACAGAAAAGTTAAACTCGCAAATTTATCCAATAGCGAAAGTCACGAATGTTCTTGGCGAATTCATAAAAACAGGTGACGGTTTTTTGGAGTAATCAAGTCCTTAACTATACTCAATCGCCTCATCAATATCATTTGTGGTGTGGTCGTCACCGTTCGAGTAATCATTGATATACGCAAAGTCCCCTTCTGCCATATTCTCGTCGAAATCAAAGGTTGCGCGACGTACTGCACACCCAGAAGGGAGACCAATCATAACACTCATAGAAAGCATAAACGGATCAAAGTCAATATACTGGTAGAAGTCTCCGTTTCCTACAAGACACCGCATCTCCCACATATTCAAATATGCGGCAGGACGGAGGAGCGTGTGTTTGATTGCATCGAGAATAAGACCATTATCCTCACACACCCCAGTCGCCTCTGCCGTAAGTACAGCTTCGCCAATTGTGAGGCGGATGGTTTTGAGGTTTTGCTGTGCAAAGATTTTCTCTATGATTTGCGTGTAAAGATCGTGGTTGAACTCTTCGAATTCATTTTCTTTAATACTGTTGCGCTTTTTTGATGTGTCCATGATAATTTTCCCTCCTAAATAAGTAGCTCGCTTTAATATGACGGATTTTCGATAGACCAAAGAGAAGATTAGCAGGGAGCGTTCCAGTATTTCGCTTGGTTAGCTCCCCACCCGCCGAAACAGAGTCTTGCCATTATTTGTCAGTGCGTATCACCCACACTTAAGCGGCATAAGCTCGTGTTTAAAGATTTCTGCGTCATGGCCATCCTTCAGGAGAGGAGCAAACACCCAACCCGTCTCAGCCGTCCAGTGGTATACATAATCGACATCTTTTTTCGTGACCCACGCGCCAAGTTTCCTTTCCATCGGCGGCTCAAACTTGTCACCACGCGCAATGTAGGGGTTGAGAGCAACAGCGATTGTCTTGTAGTTCCCAGCAGAGAGGAGGTTCGCGATGTGTTCCTCTGTGTCGAAAACGAGTGCAAGCTCACGACCAACGCCGAGTAGACCGCCGTCATAATCGCACAGAATCGAGTAAGTCTTACCAGCCTCGAAGTGGACTTCCTTGCGCGAGTTGAGTGCGTTGTTGATACCGTTGTCGCGCTTTACACACCCACGGTCATTCGACTCGTCGAATATTGTTCCCATACCGCCACTTGCAGACGGGAGGTTCGAGGGGGAGAAGAAAATATCCATATCCTTCGACGGGGTGTATGCGATAAGTGCTCGAATCATTTTGTACCGACCTTTCTTTTTTCGTACCGACCAAACTCTCTTTATGTATTTATTATATAACATTACACGAAAACAAACCGTAATTTACGGTTTGATGGGTGTTTTCTTTTTAGGCGGGAGTACGGCGCGAGTTCTTTTCCTCTGGCTTATCAAATCAAAAGACAAAACTTTATTTTTATCAAAAACAAAATATAATATAAATAGAGTTGTTTTTTTAGATTTCCCTCTCGCAAAGGGAGGATAGAACGGGAGGATATGATGAGAAGATCGTATCTTGAAGTGTTCGAAACAGACACTCTAGTCCCCAAAGGATGCGAAGAACTCAATACAGATGAATTCCTGCTAGGGGGCTACAAAACGATAAAAGAGTTGCAAGGGACAGAACCAGAACTCTTTTTCGAAGAGTATGTTCGCCTGACCAAGGTATGCGAGCTGAACGGAACACGGTTCTGCTTCGCGGCGCATTTGGGGAGAGGAATGGAACAACACCCTTACACACAATGGGTGTACTGGCTTCCAATTCGACTCGTTTACTTCAACCGGGGCGAATACAAGAACAACAGGACAATTAAGTGGTTCAATGTTCCACTGAACGGCATGTTGTGGAGAGGGAAGGACGAAGAAAAACGCTTCGACCATTTCCTCAACAAAACTGTTTCAAGCATGGGCAACAAAAACTTACTTGAAGCCGCCCTTCGAATAGAGGGTAGGAGTTTTAGAGAAATGGTTTCGAACGCCATCGGCGCGGATATTGAAACAATCCGAAAAACTTTCTCCTAAAACGCAAAAGAGAGAGGGGTTAACCACCTCCCTCTTTTTTGTTCATGCCGCTCACCTCATCGAAAGGACGGAACGAGCGAATCGAGAAACGTAGACCGCCGCCATCTCCTCCGTCACAACATCAGAGAAATTTTTGGTCGTTCCAGTCATCACATTGACCTCTGTGCGATCATCCTCCAATATTCGCACATCAATCATTGAGTTGTTCAGAATAACCGCATAGGTCAACGGATTGAAGAAGCGGAAAATGCGGAACATAATGGAACAACCATTTACAACGGCACGAACAAGAACATCAGACGTGGCGTTCTTGAGGGACTGCACAGCAAGAAGTCGAGTGCTATCCAACTCGTCACCATTATCTGTGTTAGCAACAGAAACGAAACAATCGTTCTCGCCAGCCAAAAGGAGCTCAACTTTCTCAAAAGGAAGCTCTTCAATGAGAGAGATAAGAGTCTTTTGAATAGGGTTTAAATCCTGAAACATAATAAACATCCTTTCTACAAAACCAACACCTAAAGCAACTATATTTATTATACAACTTTTTGAGAAAAACTTCATCAATTATGATGTAGAAACAAAGTTTTATAAAAAAAATCATCAATATTTTTTTCTGTCGCTCAAGCGGATTCCTTCATAGGTGTTGCCGACTTTTTAATTTTCCATTTCATTCTCTCCTTTTAACAGCTACATAATCAGCACTCAGGCATAAGCCCATCCTGCGCGATACGAGCTAACTCAAGCCACTCGTGAGCGTCCATACAAAACGTCGAATAAGAAGCCGCGAGTGGACCGATGAAGGACTCATCATTATCCGCTGGATCGTAAGAGTTATTCAACACCATCATCCACACATAATCAAAAAGGTGCCGACCATTGCACATATCATTAAACTTCGAATTTACAAAGATGTTATCTTTCGCAATGGTCTCCAAATATAGCTCGCGCGACTTCTTTTCCTCGATAGGTAAATTACTCCTACGCACCTTGCAAATCTGTTTGTCGATGTCCTCAATAATATCGCGCACATCATGAACCATAACCGACACTTCTGTCACCTCCGAATTTCCACCAACAGACTCTATTGATGCATTCATCATATATTGAACTTCCCACTTACGTCGCGGGATTCTTGGGTACGGGCGGCTTAGAGGGAACATTCGTTTCCTCCAGAGGCACGCCTAATTTACCGAGCTACCACCGATGTCCGGTCGGCGGACTCCGCTTAAAAATCAACGGAGTTTTTGTTTATATTACAGGTCTTTCGATAGACCAAAGAGAAGATTTCTTATGACGAAAGTTTCGCCTTTTCGAAGGAAATCCGCGTTCCCTCGCGCAGGATCAGGAAAATGGCGGCTTTCCTTTTACGCCGCCATCCATCGTCCAAACGTTTCCTTTGGTCTACAAAAAATCCATATTAACCACTCAGTTATCCTTTCCCTTTGCAACTGTTTTTTGGAGACCTAAGCAACACAATAACGATTTCGTTTACAAGTTGAAACAGTTTCCAAGTGTCTTCCTCGCCAACATATTTCGATAATTTACTCATACCCCCACCGAATGATATTGGGTCAAAATAAGGTTCCTTTGGAATGTGCCCTTCCCAAAATCCAAAGTCAACGATTAGGTCGTACACAATGCCAAACCGACCTAAAGGAGTGGAGGTTTTCCTATGTGACCAGATGGTGTAATTTGCAATTTCCTCCTTTAACTTATTGAGCATTGAGCAGACAGATTCTTTTTCAAACTTCTCCCACGAAAGAGCCCTTTCCCTTCGTTCCTCTGGAACATCCGACATATCAGACGGTGGAGTAAGCGCAATTTTTCTGTTAAGCCTGTCTATTAAATGGGAAAGTTTGTAATATTTGTTGTTGAGAGTTGTATTTAACATATTCGACCATCCTTCTTATTAGTTAAAATTAAACCCCATAAGCATATCCACCCCGCCCAATCAGCATGTCCCGCTCATTAAGAGCTTTTGCCGCGAACGTGTCAAGCAATGTCTTATAGTCCTCGTAAGAACCACTCTCCACAGCCTTTTGTGCGCGTTCGTTGTAAACGGCGGGAAGGTAGCCGTCTGGCGTGCAAGAAAGACTCCCCATAGGCAACTTGCCACAAGTCATGATGCAAGCATCATCGCACGCATAGAAGTAGCCAACGATCTCGCCATTGTCGTTGACGATGTTTTTGTCAGGGTACGCTTCGAGGAAGTCATAATCGCTGTTGAGAATGTGGACGATGTTCTCATCGTATCGGTCATAAATCTCACGCATGGTGATGTTTTCGGTGGGATAGCGCATAATTGGCATTGTTTTTCCTCCTTGTAGAAGACTGTATTTTCGACAAGATGTCGCTTGACGTGCTTATTATATAACTTTTTGACAAGCCAAGAGGGAAAAACGGCACGAACCAAAGAGATTTTCATCTCAACGGTATGATCTAAAAACGCCTCAGTAAAGCACCATACAACAGAACAAAAACACCATCTCGCACAAAAGCAAAGATGGTGTTTTTGTCGGCAGTTTGTCAGTGCATCAATCAGTTGGCTACAACAATCTTGTAGCCCAGCCATTTGAAATGGCTAATATACTGATTTAATGCGGCGTTGGTGCTCATAGAACCCCAACCAGCAGACGTGACTGTCAAGGTCTTGAACGCGTCTGACGCCACGGCAATCACGGTGCCGTGATACGCAAACGCTCGGTTACCATGGACGAGGATGTCACGCTGTCCATCTATAGACTTCTCCGCTCAGGAGATCACGAACTTCGTGATTCCCACACTGCACGACACCAAACTTGGTGTTGTGCGGTGTAGCTTCGATGAGCTTTTCGGCGAACTTTCGCGTTGCCCTTGCGGGCGCAATTTTAACGTTATACATAATATCCTCCTTCTCCCGCACATAGGCGGGACAAATAAAAAACTCTTTTTATATAATAGCCTCCGTGCAAACAAAAGATAAGAAAAACAACCACATAACACATAAAAAAGAACCTCTACAACAGAAGGCGGGTTCTTTTTCAACTAAAAACGTGCGCGAATTCACACTCCCTTAAACGAGCTGGTCGAATACACGCGAGATCTATTCTGATTCTCTCAAAACGCAGTGAACTACTGGTTCTCTGGTGTCGGTTATAACGGTCTCGCTTATGTATGGCTCTTTTTTTATAAAGAAAAACAGCCCATCTCGAAAGATAGGCTGTTTTTCCGTCGGAGAAGCTAGGCTTCGAGGTAAGCCCGCCACGGCTTCCTCTCGACCTTCCGCTTCTTACTCTGCACCACGCGCGGCGCAAAGGTACGACGATCCCGAACCATCGCCCGCGCGACTTCGCATCGCGCATAGAGGCTCTTTTTTTTCATGTTTTCACCTCCTCATTCAAATCAAACCAGACTAAAATACTGTTTTTAATTATACGAAAAAGATATAATAAAACAAATATTTCTGTTCAACTAAAGACGCGTATGGATTCCCCCGCCTCTAAATCCGTCAGGACGTAGACGGTGGGAGGAAGCGCACAAAGGTTTTGCAGACAAACGACGTATTTTGTAGTAAACTAATGAAAGTAAGGGAATCACCGAAGTAATTGAGCGCGGGAACCCCTGCCTTTAGGCATGGGGAGGAGCACTCGTCTCCTTTCTTGATTTTTACTTTACATTCAATATACTATATATTATAATTTTCATAGAGAAAGTAAAGTGAAACCATTGCCTGAAATTACAAAAACCATCAAACTCCATGAGAAAAAGAAACAGAAAAGGAAGGTTGATTAAGAATGTCTTTTCATGACTTTGACCTTGCAGAAGACGATCTCTGGGAAATCCCAGATTTAGAAGAAGAAGCGGAGTTGGACGCTATTGATGCAGCACTTGGTGCGGGCAAAAAGAATCCATGCCACCGAAACCGCGCATATCGCCGTCGTATGTTCTTGAAGAAGGAAAAGAACCTTCGTGACAAGAAGTATCGGCGTGTGCAGTGTGTCAATAACGGTGATTATGTACGAAAATTTCTGAGTGCGCTCTTTGATAAGGATGTCTATGAGGCGCAGGGCGTTCGTTTGAGCGTTATTCGTCGTATGGAGAAAGAATTTGACGTGCTTGTTGAAAACTCTATCAACAACACAGAGTCAGTCATTGAGGTGCGTCGCGGTCGTTATCGTCCTTGGGTGTTCTACACAACAAGAAACGCCTACCACCCCATCTACTACAAGCGATTCTATCCAACGCGTACAGCCGCAAAAAAGATGGCGAACAGTGCGGTTCGGAACTATCATGAGTACGATGAGGACGGTTACGAAGTGTCTTTCCCAAAAGGGCGGCACTTCCGAAAAGTATTCCAAAGCTACGATATTTGTGAGTATTAACCAAAAGGACAGCTTCTTTGCTGAGGCTGTCCTTTTGGTTGTTGAGGTAAAAGAATGCCACCATAGCTCCAAAAGCGAACAAAGCGAACCTTGTCAAATTTGAAGATTATCTTTAGGTTTTTCAACCAAGGTCATACGGCTAACCCAATCCATCTTGAATCAATCCGTTTCGACACGCAGTCACACAGTTCTGCGTTTTGTTTTTTCTTTGACAAATTCAGCCCAGAAGAAGTCTGACGCAAAGCAATTATCGTATATTGGGTCAAACTCCATACAAGATACTTTGATCCGCTCAAACTCATCTCGTTGTGATTTGACTAGGTTGAGATAGGATGGTATAATCTTGACAAGTTCCTTATTTTTTTTCACGAAAGGAGGTGAAACTATGAATGAGGAAGAATCCTACGCCCTCCTCCAGTCATGGGGGAAGGTGATGGGGTTTCGCACACAATCCCAGTCCAAGTATATGGTCTGGGAGAACCAGCGTGCCATCCGGATGAAATGCTATCCAGATGGCACGTATAAAGCACAGCCTCCTTCGTGTTTGACAGTTTTTGTCACACATGAAGAACTGAGCTTCCTAATGTGCGCGAAAACAAATGGGAAGGCTTCTGCAACGATTCACGTCGCGGAAGTCCTTCCACATGGGGGGTTGATTCCATTCGAAATCTTTGAAGGCGTTGATTACGTCTTTAAAGATTTCGAATTAAGAATCAATAATCTTGATGTCCTAAAAAATGGTAGGCATTACCATATAGGACATAAGATTATCCCAGAATCAATAAAGTCTTCGAAACGTATTGGCTCTCCTTGGAGAGTTCATACCTTCGAGAAGGTTTATTGAATCTGCCCAAGAGACTCCTTTTGGAGTCTCTTTTTTTTGCTAAAAAAAGACAAAGAAACAACCGCATATACACAAAAAAGAACCCCTACAACAAGCAGGTTCTTTTTTTCAAAAACAAACTATATCTCAAACCTTTTTCTTTGGCTTATCCTTAGTTGACAGAAACATCCACATCTCCGCTTTAAACCACTTCTTTTACGGAGTGTTTTTTTTCGTCACCAGCCACTCAATTTTGTTATATAATAAAAACAAATCAAAGAGACGGAAAGGAAGAAAATAATGTTTGGACTCGAAAAGCTTTTTCAGAAAGAAAACATCTCTGTAAAAGAACTCGCAAAACTCCTCAAAACCTCCCCCGAGGCACTCCAGAAGTTCAACGCTGCATATAAGAAATATACAATTTCTAACGACGAAACGACAGATAATCTCTTTGAGATGAGTGTAAAGTCTGTTTCCGAGAAAGAGCGTACGCGGTGGGAAAATTTCGATATTAGCGAAATTGACCCTTTGGTTAATCGCATTGTTGATGAACTCGTTAAGCAGACACCTGTGTATCATTACGAGCGTGGCGGGCAGTCAAAGAACCTGCTTCCCTGTCCTTCTAGCAAAGAACTCGTAACGAAGGCTGAGATTGAAAAACTCCCTTTAAAAATACGTCCTCAACTTACGGGGACACTCATGCAGAAAGATATAGCAGGAACACCTAGCTATATTGATCTTCTTGACCTCTACATCCGTTCAAGAAAAGAGTCTGATCCTAAAAAGCGCAAAGGCTATTACTGCCGTTTTCGCCAAGGTCTTGATATTCTCGACCTCGACGGTGTTGTTTACGAAATGCTTGGTATGAATCCGAATGCTATTGGGAACTGGTTGCCAAAGATTGCTCCCGCCGTGGATAAATTTGGCTTCTTTAAGATTCCAACAACTACAATCATCAAAGTTCCTATGAGTGTCTTGCAGCTCACGCGCCTTGACTATCAGTCGCTTACACCTGTGACAAAAAAGATTGTCTGTGAGTTCTGCTCGAAGGTGTTCAATCTTGATGTAGAGAAAGAGTATTTCATCAAGACTGGAACATTCTCCTCAAAGTTTGACTTCCGTAATGCAAAAGTTGCTGGCGCGGACGAAGTTCGCACGCTTGGTGAGTACCTTCTTTTTGTTCACTTTCAAGCGAACTCAATGGCGCACTATGATCTTTCTAATCGTAAACAGCCAGTCATCTTCGGTGTAAGCACAACAAATGAGTGGTGTGTGCGCGAGTTCATTGAGGATAAGGATAACTCCACGGAAATCTACAATGGTATGAAACTTCACACCGAGTACCGTGTGTTCGTAGATTTTGATACAAAGACAGTTCTTGGTGTTCATAACTATTGGGATCCTGAAAAGATTAAGCCACATCTTGATGGTCTCGCTGCAAACGGTGACGTAAAAGCGGTACATGATCGTATCACGTTTGAGGTCGCGGAAGAAGCTCTCTGTGCGCGTTATGAGGCGAACAAGGATAAGGTATGCTCTGCAGTACAGGAGTTTCTTGGGAGTGTCAAAGGACTCTCTGGACAGTGGTCTATTGATGTAATGCAAAATGGTGACGATTTCTGGCTTATTGATGCTGCTATTGCGGAGAGTTCTGTATATTATTTAGATGCTGTTCCGAGGGAGTTGCGCCGTTCTTATACAGAGAATTGGATTCCTTCTTTCGATTCCCTTGATTTTGATGGGATTGATTCTCCCAATGTCTAAGCATGGGAGCCTCTGTGCTGTTTTATTAGTAAAACATCAAACTTCGCACCAATAAAAATAGTGTAATCCCTTGAAAACGATAGGTTTGCGGCGTGTAAAACACCGTTAATTTTCAGTCACCGATCTCAATACGGCGCAACCCAACGTCGCTTTAAGTGAAACGCATGTTTCATCTTACGAAGTTTGTGGTAAAACCTATAAAAGGAAATGTTTTTTTAAGAAAGAAAAACGATCTTATGTTTAAACTGAATGATTTAATGCTTAATTTGATATTCGTGAGTGGATCTGCCCTGTGTGCGGGGAGTACCACGAGCGCGACCTCAACGCCGCGAAGAACATTCACGACGAGGGTGGACGGGCGCTCGCGGGGCTAACAGAGTTTAAGAATTTCGAAATTATAGGTTAAATTCGTTTAAAAACGAACCTCGTTTGGACATAAACGAATGGGTCTGAGGCGACGTTCACGCGTGGATCGAGCCTCGTTACGCCCAGAAGCCCCCAGCTTTAGCTGTGGGGAGCGTGTCAAAAAAGAGAAAGTTGCCTTTCCTGCTTGTTTTTTGTGTGTTTACAAGCAAAAAAGGCAACCAAAATCATAAATAGAAAACCTTGACCTCAACATCCAAATTTTCTAGGATAGTCTCGATCATTGCTCTCACCCTTGACCACACCAACCTGTCCAGTCCACAACCGATGCGCGGCATAAGGACACGCGTGATGTGCGGGCGGCGCATGAGATACTGCCGGAGGCTACGAAGCGACGTTTCCATCGAATCGTAGGTGGGCTTGTCCCAGTAGTTCTTTTTCGTCACCAAATTAACAATAAGGTGTCCTTCGGTAGCGACGGAGAACAAGCCTGACAGTTTTGCACGTGGAAACTTGCGAATCATCTCTTGTTTCCGCTCAACAAAGATTGGAAACTTTTCTCGAAAGGTTTTCGCAATCCCTGCACCAAGTGCAAAGTCAGAGGAGACGCAATGGACGTAAACATCCTCTCCTTTGGCATATGGTTCGGCGAACAAATCGCCCTTAACTTCAATGATGTTCAAGAAGCTATCTCCTTTCTTCAAAAACAAAAACAACTGTAAAAATTATAACCGTAAAGCCAAGAATTTTCCACGCAAAACAAAAGCTCCGCGCATCCATCCGTGATGGAAATTACTTCTACGTGTTGAGTGCTGACGTTTCAGGAAGAGAAAGCATTTCTGCGCTATCAATGCCGAGCGATTTTGCACGCTGTCGGATGAACGATTCAGCCTCCGTTTTCGCCTCATGCACAATATCATCCATCGCCTCACGGAAAGAATCGCGCACATAAGGGAGGTTCGAACGCACTTCCTGACGAATCATTGAGATTTCCTTCAAAATCGTTTCGCGATCCGCCTTCGTGAGATTCTTTTTCCCTGAAAGGAGATTTTCCGTTGATTCTGAGAGTTTCGCAATCCTTACTTCCAAAGCAACGAATCGTTCGTCGAGTTCACTCTCAAACTGCTCGCGCCTGTTGATTGCGGGCGGGGCTTCCATTTTCTTCCCGCACACCTCACGAATTGTCACGGGAACGGGACTCGAATTGAGATGTGTAATTGCTTCAGCGAACTGTGTTTCTGTCATGCGAACCTCAAGGATTTTCTTCCCAGTGGAAAACCAGTCTGAGTTTAGACTGCGCTGAAGTTCGCCCTCGTGGACTTCGAGACTTACGCCACAATCGTGTTCAATCGAGGAACCAAAGTAGGTGGGATCGCCTCCACGGAAGCGAGAAATCTGAAGAAGTCCATATGATTCATGGGTGAAAGTTTCTTTTTCCATTTTATTTCCTCCTTGTGCCAGTTATGTGCGGGTTTGTTGTTCGTTTCGATGTGTTTATTATATAACATTCAGGCGACGTATGGGGGAATTTTGTAAAACAAACAAAAAACTACCAAAGGAGGTGGTGTTCTTTTGACACAGCTTGTGGATCAATCCTACAAGTTAAGTTACTCAGCGACAACCTCAGCCGTCGGTGCGAAATCAAACTCAACACCTTGCTTTTCCACACCGTCTTTGTCGTAAAAATCGGGAATCTCTGCTACTTCCCATCCATTTGGCGTCCAATGGTGGACAAATCTAACACCCCAGCCAGAAACCCACGAACCAAGTTTTTTATCAAAAGGTTGTTTGAACTTCTCTCCATGCGTCGTGTACGGAACAACACGTCCCATAATTGAGCTGCAATCCCCAGCCGCAATCAGATTGGCAACCGTATCTTTATCCGTGAAGTTCTTGACAAGCGCAACGCCGACACCTTCTGGATAGCCGTCCCAATGACAATAGATATTATAGGTGTGGCCCTTCTTAAATCGAACTTCTTCGGTGTTCTTCTTGACGTTTCGAAGAGCTTTCTTCAAGTCAACCTCACCATCAAAGGGAGCGAACGGGTTTCCCTCGGGGAGTTTGAAGGGATCGAATGTAACATTCATGTCCTTCGACGGAGCAAACGAGATGATTGAACGAGTACCCATAATTAAATTTTCCTTTCTGATTTCTGATTGAACCTTGTTTCGACAACCCTCAATAGGTTTATTACAGTAATTTTGATAAACCAAGAGGAGATTTTGGCACACCCCGCAGGTTTTCTTCTCGACGATGTGTGCCAACATCGTTGCTAAGTCATGTAGCAAATTGACATAGGATGTCGTAAATGGCACATGGACAAACTTAGCATATGTGGTTTGGACGAAACATCCAGAACCTCCC
>QWCI01000365.1_pt1 | contig 23671 bp, 23 predicted proteins | sample 1972541 | NCBI WGS metagenome assembly QWCI01 (sample SAMN09866712, study PRJNA288562) | Human oral metagenome isolate term3_saliva, whole genome shotgun sequencing... | isolation source: mouth | host: Homo sapiens | place: USA: California | reverse complement strand
ATATAGATTTTTACGTGTAGATAGAAGAGGCAGAATTTCAATTATTGCTAGAGGAGATAGTGATGAACTGAAATTTTCTTCGTTGGAATTTAAAGTTCTATAAAATTTAATTAAAAATTTTAACTTTAAATTTTTAATAATTTTGAATTTTAAAAGACTGCTGAAAAATTCTTAGCAGTCTCTTTTTTTTTATAAAAATTCTTTTTTTATTATTTCTGATATTATATTATTATTTCCCCATATGGCAGGAGAATCATAAGCTCGATCTGGAAATACACCATACTCTAATTTTATTTTTAAGTTATTTTCTTTTAAAAATGATTCAACTTTTTCTTTTAAACTTACAGGTTTACCGGAACAGCAATTTATAATTCCAGTTATATCAGTTTGTAAAGCCGCTTTTGAAATCATCTCTGCTAATATCTCTATATTAATAAAGTCATATTTATTTTTTCCTGTAGTAAATGGAAAAGTTTTAGCACCTTCTTCTTCTTTTTGTAATATTTTAGAAAAAATAGAATTATTATTCCTATCATCACCTTGTATATAAAATACTCTAAGCCATTTTATTAATAATTCCTTATCGCTCTCTTCTAATATTTTCAAAGATTGTCTCAAACTATTTTTTGCTATACCATAAAAAGAAATAGGATTAGTACTAGTATTGTTATCAACTTCTCCTTCCCAGTATCCAATTTCATGCATAGTTCCTATAACATTTATATTTTTTATGCCAAATTCATAAATTTTTCTTAAAAATTTATAATGTAGCGAAATATCCTCAAGATGAGTAATAGAATTATGCACAAATCCATTACGCCATGCTAAATGAATACAAGTATCCACATTTCTCAAATTAGAAAAAAGATAGTCAGTATTTTCAAATATATTAGCTTCTATTTTTTTTACTTTATCATTTATTTTATCTAAAGAAATATCAGCAGCTACTACTTCAATGTTATTATTTAACAAATAATTTATAACATTTTTTCCTATATATCCATTAGCTCCTGTTACTAAAACCTTTTGTTTCATTTATTCTCCTAATCATTTACCAAATAAATTATTTTTTATATCTTTTTATACATTCCTTATTTCTTGTTTTTCTTTCCTTATCAAAAAACCATCCCCATTTATTAAAATATTTTATAGCTGAGTTTATATGTGCAATCATCATTTTTCGTGTTTTATAGGATGCTTTTCCATGTTTATGAATTATCTTTACTTCAGGATAAAATATTACTTTGTATTTTTGTCCAATTCTTCTACACAAATCATAATCTTCCATATACATGAAATATCTAGTATCAAACATTCCAACATTTTTCAAAATATCTGTTCTTATAAACATAAGACATCCAGATAGAATTGGAACTTCCATTATTGAATTATAATCACACCATCTCATCTCATAATTATAATCCATTTTATCTACAATAGATTTTATTGGGAAAAATCTTCTAAATATTAAATTTAATGGTGTAGGTAATAACCTACAGGATTTGTTAACCTCTCCACTGGATTCATATATTTTCGGTCCTATCTGCCCAATTTCAGGATTTTTTCTCATATAATCAATCATTTTTTCAATAGTATTTTCTTCAAAAATTATATCAGCATTCAATATTATATGAAATTCTGCTTTTTCTTTAAAATTATCATCCATTAATTTTTTTAACACAATATTATGACCTGATCCAAATCCATTATTTGAATTATTAAAGATATATTCTATTCTATCATCTGAAAAATTTTTTATAAAATTTCTCAAAGTATCTTTTTCAGAATTATCTGATATCCATAGTTTAAATTTTAATTTTGTTTTTTGAAAACAACCTATGATTTGAGTTAATTCCTTTTGGTCAGTATTATAAGTCACTATACAAGCTGTAAAGTCATACATACAAAATCCTCCACTCTTTTTTAATTAGTAAGATTATAACATCTTAAGTTTAATCAAACAATTTAAATATTTCAAAATTTTTATATTTTTTCCCATTTTTTAGTTTCAAAATTGTATTTTTTTATTACTTTTGCTGGATTTCCAACAGCAATGCAGTTTTCTGGAATATTTTTAGAAACAACAGAATTTGCTCCAATTATAGAATTTTTTCCAATTACTGTTCCTGGCAATACAGATACATTTTCTCCAAGCCATACATTTTCATAAATTTTTACTGGTTTTGTAAAAATTCTTCTTTCCTTTGCAATTTCTTCAGGATTAGAATGTTCAAAGTCTTTTGAAAATGAATAATTTCCATGATTTAAGTCAGAAATATAAACTTTGCTTGCTATCAGTACATTGTCTCCTATAATTAATGAATTTGCACATGACAAATGGACATAATCGTTAATTTGAACATTATTTCCTATTATTAATTGAGGCGTATTTTTATTTTTTATACTTTTAGCATTATGTGAATCTTGAAAATTATATGCTTCAATTCTGCAGCCAGTTCCAGTTGTAAAATTTTCTCCAAATTTTATATACTTTTTTCCTCTTATATCAAAAGGAAATCGAATTAACCTAGCTTTTGGAAAAAATATTTTTGTTTTAATAAAATTAATTCCCAATTTCCACAATTCATAAAATGATTTTTCCATATTTTACCTTTCCATATTTTATTTTAAGTCTACTATATTTCCTCATAAATCTTTTCAAGCATTTCTACAGATTTTTTCCACTCAAATTTTTTTGCCTGTTCTAATCCTTTTTGCACCATTTCTTTTTTTAGTTCATCATCTGATAAAATTTTTTTATATGCTTCAAAAATTTCATTTTCATTAAAAGGATCTACCAACATTCCAGCATTTCCTGCTACTTCAGGCATTGAAGAAATATTTGATGTGATTACCGGTGTTTTTGATGCCATAGCCTCTAATATCGGCATTCCAAAACCTTCGTATAAAGATGGAAAAACAAAAATCTGTGCAAGCTTATAAATAGGAACTTTATCTTCTTCATCAATATATCCAGTAATTATAATATCCGTTCCCATTGATTCAATCAGTTTCATAATATTATCATATTTCCAGCCTTTTCTTCCCACAATCACAAGTTTTAAATCATCGTTAATTTCCTTTTTATATTTTTTAAATGCTTTCACAATTCTTTCAATATTTTTTCGGGGTTCAATTGTTCCCAAATATAAAATATAATTTTTTGGCAAATTATACTTCTTTCTAATATTTTCAAGTTCAGATTTAGAATATTTGTAAGAATATTTTTGTAAATCAATTCCAGGAGTTACAATTTTTATCTTTTTTTCATCTATATTAAAATGTTTAATAATATCAGCTTTAGCACTTTCAGAAATAGTTATAATTAAATCAGATCTTTCAGCAGCATATTTATATTCGCTAATAGTTTTCATACCACCCATAGTTTCAGGTGCAGAAAAAAATACAGTATCGTAAATTGTAACAATTACTTTTCCTTTTATATTTTTAGGAATTATAAAATTAAAAAAATGATATATATCAGATTTTGTATTCATCAAAAAATTATGGCTTATTTTTAATTTTTGAGTTAAAATGCTATAAATTCTATATGAAATAAATTTATTTTGCTTTATTTTTATATCATAATTAATTTGTTCCTTGACATTATGCCTATTCATAAAATTTATAAATTCACCAGTATAATCATTCTTATTATTTTGAACCAATCCTTTTACAATATTAAAAATATACCAGCCAACTCCTGTTTTAGGTCCTACAGCCCACTGAATTTCAAGTGAAATTTTTTTTCTTTCCATATTTATATAACTCCTTTTTTATAATTCCATATTTAAATTACTTTACTTTAAAGTATGATTGTACAATTTAAAATATTTATCTCTTATCACATCATTTCCAAAATTACTATAATAGTATTCTTCAAAATTATAACTTTTATTCTTTTTTAAATAATTTAAAATTTTATTTTCTAAATTTATAACATCATTCTCTACTAAAAATTCCTTATTAATAATAACTTCAGGAATTGCCGATACATTTGAAGCAAAGACAGGCTTATCATGCAAATATCCTTCAATAATAGGAAGTCCAAAACCTTCCCCATATTTTGCCAAAACTGTAACAATATCACAGTCTTTATAGTATTGTCTTATTTTTTCATCTTCTAAAAATCCCATTAATTCAATATTATCTAATTTTTTATTTTTTATTTCATCTCTATATTTTTCAATCAAAGGTCCTTTTCCAGAAACCTTTATTTCAAAATCTTTATTTCTTTGGGCAAGTTCAATAAGTAATTCTAAATTTACTCTTTCTTCAATACTTCTTACTGTAAATATTTTTACTTTTTTAGAATCCCAGTTCTTTTTTTCAAATTTTACTTTTATTTTTTCAAGTGGAGTAGTGTTATAAATAATAATAAAGTTATCTTTATTATAAAGTGATTCTTCTTTTGTAAATTTCGATATAAAATGCACTAATTTACTTTTTTTATAGACTGCTTTTTCAATAAATTTAAAAATATTTTTAAATCTATGATTGGTTTGGGATGATAAATAAAAAAGCCCATCATGAACAGTAAATATATCTGTTTTTTTCAAAAGAAAAAAACTCATCAAATAATTATGAGAATGAATAACACATTCAGCATTTCTACACAATTTATTTAAAAATGTATTTAATTTAAAAAATCTAAATAAATCATGCATTATTGATATACATTTTATATCATTCCACAAAAATTCCTCATCTTTTTCACCAAAAAATAAATAATATTTTTTTACATTTTCTGGCAATGCCATAGATTGAGATAATATAACATTTTCTACTCCACGTTTATATATAAGTGGATTATTAAATCCAAAATATATAACAATTTTATTTTCTTCCATACAATTTTTACTTCTTTCTAATAATATATTTTTTTATTAAAAATATTGTCTTTATTTTAAAATAGATTAACTAAACATAAAATTTACAATTTAATCTTCATTGTGATTTTTTACGATTATCAGTTAGAAAGCAATATATCAAATAGTTCTTTCCAATTTTTGCAGTAAGGTTTTTCAATATTTTTCTTAATATTTTCATCAAATTTTATATTTTCTCTATCATTTATCAAGATTTTCATCTTTTCAGACAGTTCTTTTGCATTATCAGGATCAAAAAACATTACATTTTCGTAAGTCCCCAATGTTTCATGAGCATACTCCAAATCTGCTAAAATTATATTTTTACTAAATGCCTTTGCTTCTGAAATAGGCAATCCCCAAGTTTCTAGTTTAGAAGGGAATATCACTGTTTCTATTTTACTATAATATTTCATCAAATTTTCTCTTGTTTGTAATCCAATAAATTCAATACATTTTAAACGGCCATATTTTTCAACAATTTCCTTTGAATAAATATTTTCACTTCCATCTATTGTCAAATATACCTTAAAATTTTCAATATTTTTATTTTCTAATATTTCAACAGCTTTACAAATGACTTCAAAATTTTTAAAAATTCTAGGAAATGAAGGATATAAAAAACTATTTTTCTTAATTTTTATATTTTGATTTATTTTTAAATCCTTTAAATTAACTTCAGGATGTGCAACAATAATATTTTTTACTTTAAAAACTTTTTTAAATCTCTCCCTTATCCAATCCTGTTGCACAATAATATAATTATTCTTTTTTATATTTATTTTATAAAGATATTTATAGAATTTTGAAAAAAGAAACAATTTAAACGATTTTTTTCTTTCTTCTTTTGTCATTTTATAAAACATCATTGGATTATGACAATACACAACTCTTTTATCAACTATTACATTAGGTGTCATATCGTGCAATGAAAACCATAAATACGGTTTTATTTTTTTTGATAACTTTTTAAAAAAAATATATTCATAGTATAGTCTTTTTAAATAACTTTTTTTAGAATCATTAAATTCAATAAATTCTATTTTTTCTTTATATTCTAAAAATAAGCTTTTATCATGAACTAAAGCTATTATTCTGTATTCTTCAAGAAAATTTTCCTGAAGATATTTTAAGCATTCTTTGTAGATTGTTAAAGGTCCGCCTTCACTGAAATTGATAGCGGATATTATTATTATTTTTTTCATACTGATATTCTCACTTTTTAATTATTCAAAATTACTTTCAATTTCTTTTATTAACACTGTTATATTGGTTGCCCTTCCGCTATAATTTTGTATTTCTTTATAACTTTCCATATAAGAATCCCAATATTTTATATTTGAATTTCTAAACTTTTCTTTAAAATTCCATTCTTCTTTTAATGTTTTTTCTCCAAACTCTTTAGATAATTCTTCTTTCTTTGCATCCGTTAATTCTTCTAATTTTCCATATAATACATGTTCTAAATTATTAGAAAATAATATAATTTCAAATTTCTTAGAACTTTGATTATTTTTAATAATATTTACTGTCTCAAAATTAAACATTTTTTTCAAATATTCTTTTTTATTACTTGAATGCATACTTTTATTTTGAAAACAATTATCCGTATCCGTTACATAATAGATTTTAAAAATATCTTTCCACTTTAAGTAATCAGCTTTTATATTAGAAGAGTTCATAAATTCTTTCAACATTCCTTGTATTTTTCCTCTTACATTTTGAGGTGTTATATCATAATTTTTACTTTTACTCCTAAATTCAATTCTCTTAATTTTTTTCTATCCAAGGCATTAAAGTTTCTTCATCACTTGCTCCCTCAACTATAAATATTATCACTTTCCCTCTCAATTTATTTCACCAACTTTTTCAAATACATTTTCAATGCTGATTCATTTAAATTTAATGGTACAATATTATCTTCACTCCAAATAGCCTGTGATCTAATATATTTTTGTCGTAAATTTGTAGTTTTACTTACATTTTTTAAATAGCTATAATTCACTCTATTTTTGTCAATCGAAGTTATTATTATATTTTATTTCCCAAGTCTTTCTAAAGGTGATAAATTATGTGCAGTAAAAATTAATTGTCCTTTCGCAACTTCTGACATTTTTTTTAAAATTATTGCTAATAAATATTCAAATATATGAGCATCTAATTCATCTATTACAACCAAAGCATTTTTTTCTTTAACATAGTAAACTAATGCAGATAAAATTGAAATTATTTTTTTTATCCCAGTTGATTCATTTTCAATATAAATTTCTTTATCATCAAATTTTTTTATATATAAATTTAACACTTTCTCTTTCAGTCCATTTTCTCTTACTCTCTCTCCTTCTTCTTTACAATAAAGTTTTGAATCAATAACTATTGTTTCAAAAATCCCATTTACCTGTTCTATTGTCTTTATAATTATATCTACTATTTCTTCAGGATAATAATTTGTCTCAGAATTTAAAAATATAGGCAGCTCTCCATGTGCATTAATTTCTCCATATACTTTATCTAAATGAATATTCATTTTTATCAAACTTCCCATATTAAACATTGCTTGATCTTGAAGAGTTATTAAAAATATTTTATAAATATACTCTTTCAATAAATTTACTTTTTTAAAAATTGTTGTAAAATATTCAGGAAATTTTGTTTTTTCTGTTTCAGAAACTTTATAAACTTGATTTAATATTAAATTTAAATAACTATTCATTTTTGTATTTTCTATATACAAAGTTTGTTCTTTTATATCATTATCTATTAAAATTTTATCAATTATTTTAACTATCTCTTTATTCTTTTCCTTAAAGATCAATTGTGGCAAACCCATTTTTTTAGTATTATCAAATAAAATTAAACTTCTATATTTTTTTCTATTATTACCAACTTCTTTTTCTTTTAATTCTTCTTGTAATACAGATATGTTATTGTACAAATCTCTTTCAAAAGAAACTTTATACTGATACTTATATTCTTCTCCTTCTAATTCAATTTGGATTGACAATACTTTTTCCCCTATTTTCATTACTTTCTTTATTTGTCTTTCTAATTCTTCTTCCATCAAGTTTTCTTTTTCGATCCTAAAATACCTTTGAAGTATTTGTAAAGATTCAACAATCGAAGTTTTCCCAGTACCATTAGGTCCATATATTCCTGATAAATTATTACTTTTAAACTCTATTTTTGAATCACTTATATTTTTAAAGTTTTTTTACTCTATAGACTTTAATTTCATCTCTTTACTCCTATTTGTTAATTGTATTATACATTATTTTTAATATATATTCAATAAAAAATATTACATTTAAAATTGAAATTTATGATACTTTAATATATTTTTACTTTTTAAATATAATTTTTTTACTAAAGTAATAATTTAATATAACCACTATTATACTAACTAATATTTTTATTATTTTTTCATTCTCATTTAAAATTTCAACAAAAATATACAATAATCCTGTTTCTATTATTCCAGATAGTAGTCTTGAATTTATAAATAAAATAAGTTCTTTTACAATTGTTTTTAAAAAAAAACTTGTCTTTTTAAAAACAAATAATTTATTTGTAATATAGGCAAATATTACTGAGATAATCCATGCAATTATATTCGAGTATAGATAATTCACTTTAAAAATATTTATTCCTGTAAAATATACAACATAATTTACTAATGTCGTTAGTATTCCAAAAACAAAATAATTTATTATTTCTTTATTTATTTTTTTCATCATTTAAACCTCTTGAAAATTCATTTACAAAATATAATGGTCTATTTTTAGTTTCCCAAAAAATTCTAGAAATATATTCACCCATTATTCCTAAAAATATAAATTGTAATCCACCTATAAATAAAATGACGCTTAATAACGAAGCATATCCTGGTGTATCTTTTCCATAAATTAATACATTAAAAATTATAACTATAATCCATAAAAAACTAATAAAAGAAATTAAAAAACCAAAATATGTTGCTAATTTCAGTGGCACAGTAGTCGAAGATGTAATTCCTTCAGTTGCTAATTTAAATAACTTTCTATAATTCCATTTACTATGCCCTGCGAATCGTTCTTCAGGAGTATACAAAATTTCTTTTTGTTTAAAACCAATGAAACTAAATAATCCTTTTGTATATCTTTGTGTTTCTTTTAGTTTTTTTAATGAATCAATTGATTTTTTTGATAACAATCTGAAATCACTAACATCTTTTTGAATAGGAGTTTCAGCCATAATTTCTAATATTTTATAATATATATCCGAACCTTTTCTTTTTAAGTAACTTTCATCATCTCTATTTTTTCTTTTTGTATATACATCATCGTATCCTTCTTCATAATATTTTAACATCTCAGTTACTAGATAAGGTGAGTGTTGTAAATCGGCATCTATCATAATTATAGCATCAGCATCAACATAATCAATCCCTGCTGCCATAGCAATTTCTTTACCATAATTTCTAGATAAATCAATATATGAAATTCTGGTATCTGCTGATTGTAATTCCTTTATTATTGTTAAACTGTTATCCTTACTTCCATCATTTATAAATAAAATTTCAAATCTATAATTTTTTAATTTATCTATAACTTTTTTTATTTCAATATAAAATTGTTTTAAATTTTTTTCTTCATTATACAATGGAACTATAAATGAAATTTTTTTTTGAAAGATATTTTCCATTTTATTTATCACTTCCTTATTTTAATTTTGGAGTTATATTTAATTCTTTTATTCTAATTTCATCATTAGTATTATTTAAAATTTTAAATTCTACTCTTTCGTAATTTTTATTTAAATTAACCTCGTATTCTACTTTATTATTATCTAATCTTATATTTTGAATTTTAATAACTTCACCATTACTATTTACTTCAAAGTTACCTTTATTTAAATTAGTTCCTTTTACTATTATTCCGTATATTCCTTTTTTTAAATAAATATACGGTCCATATTGTATTTTATCTTTTCTTAATATAATTTCATTATTATCTTTTTCTCCTGTTGTTGAAAGACTATCAATATTAAAATTTCCAAAATCATATTTTTTATATTCAGGATAATCTTTAGATACTCCTATAATAAAATTATCAATTTTATAATAAAATAATCCGTTATCTCGAGATATATTATTTTCAATTGGAGAAAAAATATAAATAGCATTTTTATCTACTTGACTAATTAGTTTTATTCTATTTTTTTTAATTTCTTCTAAACTCTTTCTAGCTAAATTAATATCATTTACTTTCATATTATTATCTGAAGCATATTTAATAAAATCCCATAAATATTCTGAAGAATTTACAATATAGTCATCCATAAAAAATAATTTATTATACTTTTCTAATAACAATTTATTCCAAAAAGTTGATTTTAATTTACTTACATATGATATATTTTTTCCAAAATTTTCTTTTCTATCATGTAGTAATGGTCTTATGTCTGAAATTTGTAGTAATAACGATATAAATAATAAGAAATATTTTAGTTTAGTTTTTAATTTTAAAATTTCTTGAAAAACAATAAACATTATTATATAATAAGCTAACCAAATAAATCTTCCATTTGCTCTAAAAATTGCTAAAATTTTAATAATAAAACTAGGATATTTTAATGTTATAAGAGATAAATCATAAAATGAAAAAACTGGGTTAATAGCATAAAAACAAGAAATAAGAAATATTGCTATGAATCCTTTTTTCAAATAATAATTTCTATGTTTAAAAATTTTTTTTATAGAAATAAATAATAAAAATATCATTCCTAATCCTAAATATCCAAATCCTTCAAATGCCTGAGTATCCGTAAGAGTTTTCATTGGAGAAATATACTTAGAGAAACCAGTAGGATTTATAAAAGTATTAATATTACTTGAATATATTCCAAATATATTATTAAAATCTGATTTCCCATAAAAGGCTCCTAAAAAAAACATTGTAGCCAGTGTACTTAATAAAGTAACTAATAAAATTGTTATATTTTCTTTCATACTCTTATTTTTATAGTATTCTAATATTAAAAATACTAATAGAACTATTAGTATCATTGGTAAAAAATATATATGGATTAATACTGTTAATGTAGCCAGTGAACTCCAAATTAAACATTTATTTTTTAAACTCAAAATTTTATTTCTATTATCCAGTATATATAATGAAATTAAAATTATCCAATGACTTGATAAGGCTTCATGACCATATAATCTAATTAACATAACAGGAGAAACTGTAAAAAAAATCATAGCTAAGACTAATTCTAAATAATTACTTGCGTATTTTTTTAATAATAAACCACTAGTATAAGTTATTAGAACAATATTTATTAAACCAAATAAACCAAAATATTGAAAATTTTTAGGTAATAAAAAATTAAAAATTTTAAAAAATATTGCAAATAATGGTATTGAATCCATATACATTACTGAAACTTTATTTGGGTATATAATCCCTTCTGTTAATCCAATAGGAAAAAACCATTTTGATTTTCTAAAAAATTCCCATCCAAAATAATGTTGAGATAAATCTCCTTTATTTATCAACCAATCTATATATGTAAAATCTAGTACTTTTATTCCATAAATTGAAATAAAAAATACTATTCCTATTATTATACTAAAAAATATTATATATCTTTTTTTTAAATTTTTTTCTTTCATCATATCTATCATTCCTTTCACTATTTTCAATATTTTTTACCAATTTTTTCATAACCACCTCCCATTTATAATTCTCATCCACATATTTTCTCCCATTCTCTCCCATTCTTTCAGAAACTTTAAAATTTCCAATCAAATAATTCAATGTTTCTATAAATTCCCATTTATTCTCATAATACAACCCACCATTACTTAAAATAGCATGTTGTTTTAAAACTTCACATTTTCCATTCAATAAAACAGGAACTTTTAAATACATTGCTTCTAAAGTAGACAATGATAAACTCTCAAATTTTGAAGGTAATATCAGTAATTTGGATTTCCTGATTAAATTGACCTTTTCATCTTCAGATACGAACCCTAAAGTAACTATATCTTTATTTTTAGGTATTTCCATAGCACTTTTTCCAGCTAATACTAATTTCAAATTACTATTATATATTTTTTTATATTCTAAAAAATATTCAAACATCTCTTTACAACCTTTAGATTCATCAATTCTACCTACATAAACAACGAAATCATCTTTTATTCCAAAAACTTTTTCTAAATCTATATCTTGTGCATTTTCATTAATATCTACACCTAAGCCAACTATATCACTTTCTATATAATCATTTTTAAACCTTCTGTTTACAAAATCTCTTTCTGTTGTAGTTGAGTATAATATTGCTCTTGGCAAATTAAAAGTTTCATTAAAAATATTATAGTATATTGGCGGTTCATCATGAGCTGTAGGAATTAATATACTTTTTTCTGGTGCAACTTGTAATCCAAAATAAGTTGTATAATACAAATATGTAAGGAAAATAATGACATCATAGTCATCTTTATGATCTTCAAGATATTTTATCAATTCTGATGAATGAGGACCTTGAGCTTCTTGCCATTCTATTCCTAAATTTATATTATCTTTTTCATTATTTAATTTTGCAGATATTTTATTAAATTTTTTTTGATTCCTTTCAAAATCAACTTTTTTTCTTATAACTTTAACACCATTTATATGTTCTATTCCTTCTTTATACTCGTTTTTCCATGTGACATAATCTATTGCACAAGTTGTTAAAACTGATACATCATATTCATCTTTAAGTCTTTCAGCTAATTGTCGGCAATGCAGTTCTGCTCCACCATTAACTTCCAAACCATATCTCTGAACAACAAATAAAATCTTTTTTTTCATACTATCCACCTATTCGCTTAATAAATCCCAATAATTGTTTTTCAACTTTTTCCAATTTAAAATCTTCAAGTCTTTTATTTTGATTCTTAATTATTTCTTTTTTAACATTTTCATCCGAAAGAATATAATTCATTAATTCTGATATTAAGAAATAATCTTTTTTATTTACAATTACTCCACTATTTCCCAAAGTATCTTTTATAGCACTACTATTATAAGCCAAAATCGGAACTTCAAAAAACATACTTTCAACTAACGGTACACAAAATCCTTCATGCTCACTCATACACAAAAATAAATCTGCTACTTTATAAAAAGCTAAAATTTCTTCAAATTTTATATGTCCTGGAAACACAACATCATTTTCCAATCCCAATTCCTTCACTAATTTTTTTAATAAATCTGAATAATTCTCAAATCCATTATCATTTCCAACTAAAATTAATCTAGAATCTTTATTAACATATTTTTTATAATAATAAAATGATTTTATTACGTCTTCTTGTGCTTTATTAGGAGCAATTCTTCCTACAAATAATATATTTTTCTTTTCATCTAAATATTTTTTTATAATTTTTTTATCAGGATCTTTTTTGTAATCTTCAAATGGAATTAATATAGGTAATGTCATTGTATTTTTATATTTTAATTCATTTAGTTCACTTTTGTTATAATTTGAGTCTGCTAAGCTGTAGTCAAAGTATCTGCTAGCATGTTCTAATCCTTTTCTTCCATATTCCACTAAATTATATAAATATTTATTATATTGTTCTAAATATTTTCCTGGAGTAATATTGTGATATCTCATTATTTTTTTACATTTATATTTTCCCAATAAAAAACTTAAATCTGTTCCAGTAGATTTGTGATAAATCAAAATATCATTTTTATTTACTTTTTTTAATTTGTTTATTTTAAAAACTTTATTTTTTAGTCTTTTATCTACATTCTCTGCATAAATTTCTGTTTTATATCCATTCTTTCTCAAGGAGTTATCAATATTTATTGCATCATTACTGACTGCATCTCCATAGCTAATTGTTGGTAAAACTTGTATTATTTTAATTTTTCTCACCTACTAACTCTTTAAAGAAATCAATATATTTTTTTGTAACAATTTCTCTATCAAAATTTTTAAAGACATATTCTTTTCCATTTTGTCCCATTTTATTTGCTATATTTGGATTATTAATATAAAATTTTAAGATTTCTTCAAATTCAAAATAATTGTTAAAATATAATCCTCCATTTGACTCTATTGCAAAATTTTTAGTTACTTCACATTTATCATTTACGATAACTGGTGTTCCAACAGCCCAAGATTCCATAATTACTATTGAAAAACTTTCATTTATAGAAGGTTGTATCAGGGTTAAAGAATTTGCGTATGCTATATATTTATCATCTATGCTTACAAATCCTAAGTCATGAACATTTTCTTTTATATTTTTAGGTATTTGTATTTCTCCGCCTCCTATTAGTACTAAATCTAAATCAATAGAAGCATTCTTTTCTTTAAAAATACTAAAATATTTTAATAAGAGATGAACATTTTTACCTTCATCTTTTCTTCCAGCATATAGAATATATGGATTTTTTAAATTATACTTTTCTTTAAACCCCTCTAATTTGTCTGGTATATTAAAATCTAATCCTTCTCCTAAGACAGGTGTTTTAACATTTTCCATACCATAAAGTCTTTTAGCTAATTCTTGTTCAGGTTTAGCATGAAATATAGAAGCTGATGAAATATTAAAAATTTCTTTTATTGTTTCCATATAGGCATATGATTCATCATGTAGACAAGGTATTATTACAGCCTTTTTTTTGGATTTCTTTACTCCATAATATGTTGTTCCAAACATATAAGGAATGAAACAAAATAATGAATAATCATCCATGTTTTTTTCAATATAATTTTCTAAATCAACACTTCTAACCATCTCTTCAAAAAATTTTTGTTCTTCTTCTGTCGTTATTTTTTGATTATTCATTAATTTAAAATTAATTTTATCAAATTTTTTTGTATCTCTTTTTCTTACTTTAAATCGTTTTATCTTTATTCCATCTTCTACATAATCTCCAGGTTTATAATAATTTTTATTCCAATCAGACACAAACTTTTCAACACAAGTTGTCAACACTTCTAATTCAATTTTATTCTTTTGTAAATCTTTAATCAAACCCCTTAATTCCGTTTCAGCTCCACCTGGTATCTTATCCCCATACCATGGAACTACAAATGCTATTTTTTTCATCTTAATCACTTCCAAGCAATTACCGCATAATCTTGATATCCAAATAACATTTCATGCATTCTTCTAATTTTTTCATTATATTTTTCTAATTCTTTTGGATCCATATCGTTATCTTTAAGTACAGGAGCTTCTATATCAACAGGAGAACTGTAAATAAATTCTACTTTTTTAAATCCATGTTCTTTTAGTAACATCTCAATTGTAAATGGATGAACATACTGTCTATGCGTCAAATCTAATGTATATGCCATAGTTTGCGTTACCAAAGCCATTGGATTTATAGTTTCAAGAATTAACGGACTTCCTTCTTGAAGATTTTTATACGCTCCTTTTATTAATTTTACTATTTGTGATGGTTTTAAATGCTCTATGACTTGTGATGAAAATATTCCGCCTAAATTTAGATTATCGTTGTCATATAAATAACTCACTCCATCTCTCAACTCAACTGATAGTCCATCTTTTTTACATTTTTCTACCATTTGTGGGTTAATATCCATCCCAAAAACATATTGTTTACCTGCATTTAGTAAAGTTTTTATAAATTCTCCTCTTCCACAACCTATATCCAATATATTATCTTTTCCAGCATACAATCTTACAAATTTTTCTTGTAATTTTTGTATATCTTCTTCAGGTCCTCTATATTTTTCTTCAAAAGCCAGATAATCCATATTAAAGTCATTTTCTTTTTCTATTTCTTCTAATTTTTTTATTCTCTCATCTTTTTTATCTAATAATTTTTTTATCTCTTCATTTTGTTTGTTTAAATTATTTATAGCTCTAACAGCAAATGAATTAAATGTTACCTGATCTTGCATCATTGGAACCACATACCATCTTGCCAATTTTCTAATTACTTTTTTTATGAATGAAAATAATTTATTTCTAGACAAAATTTCTCTTTCTAAATTAACATTCCAAACACGATTTAATGTATCTAAATCATATCTAAAATTATCTTCTTCATTTATTTTAGGAGTAAAATCAAAATTATTAATTTTTTCTTCCTCAACATACCCTTTATCTTTTATATTTTGTCTAATTTTAGCCATTATTTCTTTAACATTAATATTATCTATATTTATTTCAAAATCATTTTCTTTTATTTCCATAAAATCTCCTTCATTACTTTTTTGATAAATTTATTTCTTTAGAAATTATTCCTACTCCTAATTTTCTGGTATCTAAAGAATCTTTTGGAATCCATAATTTATCGGTTAATATTCTCAATTTTAACCATCCATTATTATAATTAGACATGAATATATTTATTTTATTTAATCCTAAGTTTAATAATATTTCTTTTTTTGAAATATCTGGTAAAACTATTCTCATTCCTTCAAAATAATTTAGTACTTCCAATTCATAATTTTCAAAATTATCATTATACAAAAGAATTTCACTTTCCAAAGAATTAGTCCAGCAAAATTTTTTCCCATCTTCCATAGTTTCTAAATGACTAAAACCAGTTAAATACTGTATATCCCTTATATTGGAATACCATAATTTTTCTGTATTTCTGTCTCCTATATATGAAAATGATGGATGTCCTATTTTTCTGCTTGATAAATCATATCTTGATGGATTATAAAAATCTTCAAGATTTTCAGATTTATAAAATTTTTCTCTATATAAATCATTTCTAATAAAAAAAGCATTTACTCCTGATACATTTGTTCCAACCAAGATATATCCTTTTTCTTTAGCAATTTTATTTATGTAATTTAACGAAGAACCTACAAAATCTGTTCCATCCCAAATATGATTAGGATTATAAGGTTGAACCCAATCACTAGAAGGAGCTATTTTACCATTATATTCTATACAAACAACTCTTGGATTTACTACTTTTATATTCTCCCACACATATATATCATTACCATCTATATCTACTGAAAGAAAGTCAATTTCTCCTTCTATACCACTACTTGAAATTAATTCATTAATATTTTCTTTATTAATAAAAGCATTGGTTACAGTTAATTTTTTATTTACTATAGCTGACTTAAATTTTATTTTTATTTCTTCATATTTTTCAATTGATCCCTCAATCCAAAGTCCATTCCAACCTTTTAATAACAAATAATGTGAATTACTTTCCAGTCCATTTTCTACTCCGAATTCAATAAACTTTTTATTTGTTGTTCCTATTCTATTAAATATCTCCTCGATTATTCCATCTTCATCACTTTGAGAATACACTTTAAATCCATATTTTTCTAAGTGTTTATCTGATTTCAATCTTTTTTCTAATTCAATATCCCATTTTATAGAATTAATTGAATATTTAAGTTTATCCATAATTTCTTTTTAGTATGATTTTTTATCATACCAATTCCTTTCATTGTTATTATAAATGTTTAAATTTGTGATTTATTCTGTAAACACCAACATCTTTTACTGTGCTGTATGTTATTACTTTTGTTGCTTTTCGAATATAATCAAAAGGAGTTCCATATTCATCAACAAAAGCTAAATCAATGTAGTATTCTCCTTCTAATAATTGTATTTTTTCTATTTCTATTTCAACAATTCCCTCATCTTGAATTTTAATTTTCCCAAAATTATCAATAAATGTATTTGTTCCATAACAATTTAATCCATCATTTCTAAAAATTCCAAAACCAAAAACAGAATCTTTTAATTTACTGTTATTCCTTTTATATTTAACTTGTATTTTTAATTTTTCGTCTGAATTGTAGGTATCGCTTACCTCATCTTTTTCATTCAATAATTTTATGTCAATAATCTCAACATCTTTATTTCCAGTTCGATTTTTATCTTTTTTATCCTCTTTTTTTTCAATATTTTTTTCTTCAGATTCTTCTTTATTTTTTTCTTGCTCATTCGCTTTATCTTTAGGTTTTATTTTAATTTTTTCATTTTTATCTTTATTCATAATGTCATCTAAATATTCTGCAACAATATCATGAGGTATGCCTTCGTCTCTTATTTTGCCATTTTCAATCCATATAGCTCTATTACATAATCTTTCGATTGATCCCAAATCATGCGACACTATCACAATCGTAATTCCACTTTTTTTTAACTCCAACATTTTATTAAAACACTTTGCCTGAAATCTAGCATCACCAACTGCCAAAATCTCATCAATCAATAAAATATCTGCATCAACATTTATTGCAACAGAAAAAGCCAGCCTCATATACATTCCTGAAGAATATGTTCTAACAGGACTATCTATAAACTCTTCTAATTCAGAAAATTCTATGATATCATCTAATCTAGCATCTATTTCTTTTTCCATTTATTTCTATTTTCCCTTTGTCAGGATAAATTATTTTTGTCATTAATTTTAACAATGTACTTTTCCCACAGCCATTATGTCCAACTAATCCAATAACCTCTCCTTTTTCAATTTCTAATGTTACTCCTTTTAAAACTTCATGTCTCGTATAACTATTTCTCTGTTTAAAAAAAAGCAATCTTTCTTTTAAAGTATATCCTTTATCACTATATATTTTAAAGCTCTTTCCTACGTTCTTTACATTTATTACAATATCTTTCGCCATTATAGTTCCTCCGCAAAGTTTTTTTGTAATTTTTCAAATACAAAATATCCAATGATAATCATAATTATTCCATAAATTAATATTCCACCAAATGAATTAAAACTTGGCATTCGTTTATAGTATAGAATATTTCTATAAAAATTAATTATTCCTGTCATTGGATTCAAATAAAACCAAAAACGAAATTTTTCTGGTATCATTTCAATATTGTAAACTATTGGAGTTAAATAAAACCACATCATTACTATTATATTTAAAATATATTCTAAATCTCTAAAAAACACATTTAAAGCAGAAAATATAAAAGTCATACCCAAAACAAGAATATACTGTACAATCATAACAATTGGTAGAAGTAATACGTATTTACTGAAACCTATGCCACTAACCAATACTATTAATAGTACAACTATCATACTATAAAACATATTCATAAATGCAGAATTAGTTGTAACAATTGGTAATATTATTCTTGGAAAATATATTTTTTTTATTAGATCTTTGTTCATCATTATACTCACAGCACCTACTTGTATACTAGATGCAAAAAATATCCAAGGTATTAATCCAACAAATAAATAAATATAATATTTATCAATATCTACTCTCATAATAGTCGAAAACACTATCGTATAAACAACTAGTTGTAAAAGAGGATTTAAAAAAGTCCATAAAAACCCTAATACAGAGCCTTTATATCTAACTTTCAAATCTTTTTTTACTAAATTTGAAATCATTTCACGATAGTCGTATAATTCTTTAATAATTTTCATATAATCCCTTTCACTTCATTTATAATACTTAATCTAAATTTCTCCAATATTCCAACACTTCTTTCAAGGTATCGTCAATAAAAAATTCAGTTTCCCATCCTGTATCTTTCTTAATTTTAGTATTATCACATACCACAAGTGGCACATCTACAGGTCGAAATTTATTAGGATCAATTTCTATTTTTATTTTTTCCTTTGACATACTTACCAACTTATTTAAAAGTTCACTTACTTTGATTTCTTTTCCTGAACCAATATTGTAAATCTCTCCAATTTTTCCCTTTTCTAAAAGCAGAGCATAGCCTCTAACAATATCCCTGATATCTGTAAAATCTCTAAAAGTTTCTAAATTCCCCACTTTTAATACAGGCTCACTTCCTTTTTCAATTTTGGCAATTTTACTTGCGAAATCAGCTACAACAAAGTTTTTACTTTGCCCTGCTCCAATGTGATTAAAAGCTCTTACCATTACTATATTCATATTATAAGCATTCACATAAAGTTTGCACATTTCTTCCTGTGCTTTTTTGCTTACACCATAAGGACTTTGAGGATTTTGAATTTTACTTTCTTTGATTGGGCACTCTTCTGGTTTTATTGGACCGTATTGATCACTTGAACCAATGATTAATATTTTTGAATTTTTACTGTAATTTTTTACTGCTTCAAGTAAGTTTAATGTCCCGTTCACATTTATATTTACAGTCAAAACAGGTTTTTCCCATGAAAGTCCCACAGCACTTTGACCTGCAAGATGAAATATTTTATCTGGTTTTATATCATTTATAACTTTATTGACTTGTTCTGTATCCAATAAATTCATTTTTTCTACATTAATTTTATTATTTTTATAATTTTCTGATATTGTTGTTCCATATACTTCATAATTCTGTTTTAAAAGATATTCAGATAAATATTTTCCTACAAAGCCATCAACACCTGTTATTAATGCTTTCATTTGTTCTCCTTAAAGTGATTTTAATTTGATTTCTTTTTTAACTAATTTCAGATCATTTTCCACCATTCTTTCAACTAATTTAGCAAATGGTATTTCTCTTTTCCATCCTAATTTAGCTTCAGCTTTTGCAGGATTTCCTATTAAAATATCCACTTCAGCAGGTCTAAAAAATTCAGGATTCACTCTAACAACTATTTTTCCAGTTTTAGAATCTTTACCAACTTCATTAATATCTTTGCCTTCCCAAGCAATATCGATATCCACATGTCTAAATGCTGTTTCTACAAATTCTCTAACAGTTCTAGTTTCATTTGTTGCAATTACATAGTCATCAGCTTTGTCTTGCTGCAGCATTAGCCACATTGCTCTTACGTAGTCTTTTGCATGTCCCCAGTCACGTTTTGCATCAAGATTTCCAAGTTCTAGTACTTCCTGAACTCCTAATTTTATTCTTGCTACTGCATCTGTAATTTTTCTTGTTACAAATTCTTTTCCACGTCTTTCAGATTCATGATTGAAAAGGATTCCTGAACATGCGTACATGTCGTAGCTTTCTCTATAGTTTTTAGTTATCCAGTGTCCATATAATTTTGCTACTCCATAGGGACTTCTTGGATAAAATGGAGTGTCTTCTGTTTGTGGAATTGCTTGAACCAATCCAAACATTTCACTTGTAGAGGCTTGATAAAATCTTGCTTCTGATTTTACAGTTCTAATAGCTTCTAACATATTTAATGCACCAATTCCGTCAATATCAGCTGTTGCAACTGGTTGTTCCCAAGAAGTTCCAACAAATGATTGTGCTGCTAAGTTATATACCTCATCAGCTTGAGAAATCTTCATTGCATTTATTAATGAAACTAAATCTATCATATCAGCATATATAAATTTAATTTCATCTTTTCTATGTTCAATATTTCCAAAAGTAGTTACACTTTTTCTTCTCATAAGTCCGTAGACTTCATATCCCTTCTCTAATAATAACTCTGCCAGATATGAACCATCTTGACCGTTTATTCCAGTAATTAAAGCTTTTTTCATCTGTAATCTCCTATCTTTTTGTTTTACAAATATTCATTTCTATTACAAATTCTCAAATTGCTAATAATTTCTTTAACTTCTTGAGTATTGTTTTTATGACAAATTAATGTCACGTCATCAGTATCTACAATTACTATATCTTTTAATCCAATAGTTGCAATTAATTTATTTCCACCTTGAATTATTGTATTTTTTGTTTTTATGCTTATTACATTTCCATTTATTACATTTCCATCTTGATTCGTTTTGTTAATTCTTTCCAATGATAACCAGCTTCCTACATCATCCCATCCAAAGTTTCCTGGAATTACATAAATGTTGTCTGCTTTTTCCATTATTCCGTAATCTATGGATTCTGATGGAAGATTTGAAAACACATCTTTTAATGTATCTTCGTATTTTGGGGTATTTATTGATTCTCCAATTTTTTGTAAGCCGTCATAAATTTTAGGCAGATATTTTTTGAAGTTTTTCAAAATAGTTGATGTTTTCCAGACAAACATTCCGCTGTTCCACAAATATTGTCCACTTGTCAGATATTCTTTAGCTTTTTCCAAGTTTGGCTTTTCGACAAAACTTAATACTTCATAAACATTTGATATATTTTTAAAACGTTCACCTTTTTTAAAGTTGATATATCCATATCCTGTTTCAGGATAATTTGGAGTAATTCCTATTGTTGCTAGATTATCATCTTTTTCTACTACATCTAAAGCTGTTTTTAATGTGTCAATAAAGATTTCATTGAATTTAATCAGATGATCTGAAGGTAAAATTACCATTTTTGAGTTTGCATCTTTTTTCGCAATGTGAATTGCAGCAAGTCCGATACAAGGTGCTGTATTTTTTGCAGCAGGTTCAATAATAATATTTGCTTCAGGTATATCTGGAATATGTTCTGAAACCAGATTTTTGTACATTTCATTTGTAACTACATAGATATTTTCAATATCTACAAGATTTTTTACTCTTTCAACAGTATGCTGTATCATAGATTTCCCGTCATCTGTCAAAGATAAAAATTGTTTTGGTAAATTTATTCTACTTTTCGGCCAAAATCTTTCACCTTTTCCACCAGCCATTATTACTACAGAAGTCAATACTATTCCTCCTTTTTTATTTTAATTAATATAGTTTATAATTTTAAATTTGCTATTTAAATAGATAATAGCAATAAACTTTCTAAATATTTTTTATAATCGCATTTTTTCAATTTTTCTATTATTTCAGCAAGTTCTCCTTTTGATATCCATCCTTTTGTATAGGAAATTTCCTCAAGACAGGCGATGTAAAATCCTTGCCTATTTTGAATAGCTTCCACAAAATTTGCCGCTTCCATCAGTCCTTTTGGTGTTCCCGTGTCAAACCAGCTCATTCCCCGTCCAAGAGTTTTTACTTTTAATTTGTCGCAGGATAAATAAAGTTCATTAACAGATGTTATTTCCAGCTCATTTCGTTCTGATGGTTTTAACATTTCAGATTTTTTTATAACAGTATTATCATAAAAATATAGTCCTGGAACTGCAAAATTTGATTTTGGATTTATTGGTTTTTCTTCCAGTGAGATTACTTTATTATTTTCATCAAATTCAACAACGCCATAATCTTCAGGATTTTTTACTGGATATCCAAATATCATTGCACCGCCATCATTTGATTTTTTTAATTTAAAATTTTGAAAATAATCAACAGAATCTTCAAGAACTTTTGAAAACCCATTTCCATAAAATATATTATCCCCTAAAATTAAAGCTACATTATTATTACCAATAAATTCTTTTCCAATTAGAAAGGCTTCTGCCAATCCATTTGGATATTCTTGTATTTTATATTCCAACTTAATTCCCAATTGACTTCCATCTCCCAGCAATTCTTCAAACACTGGCAAATCTCTAGGAGTTGAAATAATTAAAATTTCTTTTATATTTGCTAACATTAATACTGATAAAGGATAATAAATCATGGGCTTATCGTAAACAGGCAGAATTTGCTTGGAAATAGACTTTGTAAGCGGATATAATCTAGTTCCGCTGCCTCCAGCTAAAATAATTCCCTTCATAAGAATTCTCCTTAAATTAGTTTATTTCCCTTTTCCAAATAAGACAGCTTTAACTGTCTTCATAATAATAAGTACATCGAGTATAAGATCTTGATGCTTCAAATAGTACAAATCATACTCAAGCTTCCTCTTCGCATCCTCCAGGCTTTCCCCATAGGGAAACATTACCTGTGCCCAGCCTGTTATTCCTGGCTTTATAAGGTGTCTCAGGTTGTAATGGCTTATCTTTTCAGCATAGTCTTTTGCTAAAATATCCCATTCTGGACGTGGGCCTATGAAGCTCATTGTCCCTTTCAGGATGTTCCAGAGTTGAGGAAGTTCGTCAATCCTTGTCTTTCTC
>QWCI01001141.1_pt1 | contig 23676 bp, 32 predicted proteins | sample 1972541 | NCBI WGS metagenome assembly QWCI01 (sample SAMN09866712, study PRJNA288562) | Human oral metagenome isolate term3_saliva, whole genome shotgun sequencing... | isolation source: mouth | host: Homo sapiens | place: USA: California | reverse complement strand
ATATTTTGGAGCATTTCCTTCTAATTTTCCTACATAAAAATATATTTTCTTTCCGATCTTTTTCTACATATATTTTTACTTCTTTTGGTGTTTCTACTACTCCATCTTTTCTTCTTAAAAATATTTCTGCATTTCCTGTTATATAATCTCTACCATCACTTATATGCATTCCTTCTATATTATATGTATTTGTCCTTATTATATACTCATCATTTGAATATTGACTTAATTTTATTCCATTATATTTAATTAATTCATTATTATTAATTTTACTTTTAATATTAAAGCTAAAAAATGATACTCCGTAATATTACAATTGGAAGAATAACTTTTCTTTTATTCTTTTTAAAATATTCTTTAAAAGTTCCAATCTCATGACTTTTACTTTTTTTCATTACTATTCCTTTCCTTCTTTTCTAATTTAACATGTACATATTATCATTTCTATTATATTAAATATATATTTGATACATTAACGAAATGAAATAGTATATTTTTTATTATCATATATTTAAATTATAACTAAGCATAAAAAAAGAGCTTAAGATATTATTTGTCTTAGTAAGCTCTTTATATATAATTGGCGTTCCTAAGAAGATTCGAACTTCTGACCCCTCGCTTAGGAGGCGAGTGCTCTATCCTACTGAGCTATAGGAACATATAATTATTATAGTACTTTTTATAGTGATTCTTCAAGTAATTTTCTACCATAGTTATATTTTTTTTTATATATTATTATTAATTTTATAATAATCAAATTTTTTAATTCAAAAAATATTAAACATATCTACTATATAATATATTAAATATATATTTAATTTAACTTTTATACTACGGAACATAAGCAAATTTAATGACTTATTGCAGTTTTTTTGTAAAAAATATGAATTCTTAGAGTAAATGCAGTTTTTAAGGAATATTACCTGCATTTAGTGTATAAAAAGTACAAAAAAAGTCCCAAAACATTGTTTATAGGGAATGACTAATAAAATATAGTTATTGCAGTTTCTTGGACTTATTGCAGGTTAACTTATTCTAGTATTAGATTATTATATAATCCAATACTAATCAAATTTAAATACAAATATAGTCTTTAGACATATGTTAAGGCTATTCTATGGGATATATTGTTTGTTATAATTGCTTACTATACCATAAGCTTAATTATTTATACAACTTATTGCAGTTTAAGGTTAAAAACCTGCAATTATATTTTAAATTTACTATACTACGGAACATATGTTTTTTATAATTTAAGTTTATTCAAAATTGTAATATAATATTATAATGGATTATAATATTTTCATTATTTTTTATTATATGTTTTTCATACTTTTTATGGAATTTCTTTTATTTTATAATTTTTTTCACTATTTTTGTCATTAATTCACTATTTTTAATATATATTGCACTTTTATTTATTATTATTATAGTTATTTTATTCAAAAACTTATACATATTATATCATTTTCAAAAAATTTTTTTATCGTAATTTTAAATTATATAAATATAGTAAAAAACTACCACTTTTATTACGGATAAGCAGTAGTTCTTAATACCAATTTTTAATATTTTATATTTTTTAATATATATTATATATCTAAATTTTGAACAGTATTTGCATATTTTTCTATAAATTCTTTTCTAGGTGCAACTTCATCTCCCATTAAAGTTGAGAATATTTCATCTTCATAACTTGCATCATCAACCGTAACCTTTATAAGAGTTCTTGTCTTAGGATCCATAGTTGTTTCCCAAAGTTGTGTTGCAATCATTTCACCAAGCCCCTTATATCTTTGAACAGCAAGCTTACTTTCATCATTTCCTAGTTCTTTTAACTTATCTTCAAGTTCTTTATTTGAATAACAATATACATCTTTCATACCTCTCTTACTTATTTTAAATAGAGGTGGTTGTGCAAGATATATATGTCCACCTTCAACTAAAGGTCTCATATATCTATAGAAGAATGTAAGTAGTAATGTTCTAATATGTGAACCATCAACATCGGCATCGGCCATTATTATTATTTTACCATATCTTATTTTAGTTATATCAAAATCTTTACCAATTCCTGCTCCAATAGCTTGAATAACTGGAACTAATTTTTCATTTCCGAAGCACCTTATCTACTCTAGATTTTTCAACATTAAGCATTTTACCCCAAAGAGGAAGAATTGCTTGTGTAGCTCTATCTCTTCCACCTTTAGCTGTACCACCTGCTGAGTCCCCTTCGACTATATATATTTCACATTTAGATGCATCTTTTTCTATACAGTCTGCAAGTTTTCCTGGAAGTGTTATTGAATCTAAAGCTGTTTTTCTTCTTGCAAGTTCTCTTGCACGTCTTGCAGCATCTCTTGCTCTTGATGCTGTAATACATTTTTCTAATATTGTTTTGGCTACTGTTGGATTTTCTTCTAAATAATATCCTAATTTTTCTGATACTAAAGTTGAAACTGCCCCTGTAACTTCACTATTTCCAAGTTTAGTCTTAGTCTGCCCTTCAAATTGAGGATTTCTAACCTTTACAGAAATAACTGCTGTTATACCTTCTCTTATATCATCACCTTGAAGATTACTATCTTTTTCCTTTAATATATTCTTACTTCTTGCATAATCATTAAATGTTTTAGTAAGTGCACGTCTTAATCCTTCAACATGTGTACCACCTTCTACAGTATTAATATTATTAGTAAAACTTAATACATTTTCAGAATATGATGTTGTATATTGTATAGCTACTTCAATTGGAATTTCTCCATCTTCTCTTCCTATATATATTGGCTTTTCATTAATTTTTTGCTTATTTCTATTTAAATATTCTACAAGTGATTCAATACCACCTTCATAATAGTATTCTTCACTTCTCTTATTTTCTTCATCTCTTAGATCTTCAAAAACTATTCTTAAACCTCTTGTTAAAAATGCCATTTCTCTAAATCTATTTGAAAGAATATCATAATCATATTCAACAGTTTCAAATATTGTCGCATCTGCCTTAAATTTAACTTTTGTTCCTGTTCCTTGAGCTTTTCCTATTTCATGAAGATGTTCTACAGCCTTTCCTCTTTCAAAGCTCATTTCATATTCTTTACCATCTCTTTTTATATTAACAATTGTCCAATCTGATAATGCATTAACTACAGAAGCACCAACTCCATGTAGACCACCAGAAACAGAATATCCGGCTGTCTCCACCAAACTTACCACCAGCATGAAGTACTGTATATACAGTTTCTGCAGCTGAAAGTCCAGTTTTTTTATGTTTATCTACAGGTATTCCTCTACCATCATCTGAAACTTCTATAATATTATCTGGAAGTATTTTTATAGTTATATTTTTACAATATCCTGCTAAAGCTTCATCAACTGAGTTGTCCACAATTTCGTAAACCAAATGGTGAAGTCCTCTTTGTGAAGTACTTGCAATATACATACCGTGGTCTTACTCTAACTGCTTCTAATCCTTCCAATACTTGAATCTGATCCGCATTATATTCTCTATTATTTTTATCCATTCTTCTCCCTTTCTATTTTTCCATTATCAACATAAAAATATGTGTTTTCTTTTCCATCAATACTAATTTTATGTGTTGTTGTAATTATAATCTGAATATCTTCAATTATATCTAAAAATTTAAGTCTTCTTTTTTCATCTAATTCAGACATATAGTCATCTAAAAGAAGTACAGGCTTTTCACCTATAACTTCTTCTATAACCTTAAGTTCTGAAAGTTTTAAACTTATTATACTTGATTTCTTTTGTCCTTGTGAACCATATATAGATACATCTAAAGAATTTATACTAATTATGTAATCATCTCTATGTATACCTAAACTAGTATATCCCTTATTAATATCTTTATCATAAACATCTAAAAAATTAGAGTCAGTTTCATCTAGATTTTTACTTCCTTTTAATCTTAACTTTATTTCCTTTAAGAGATTATTTCTCTCTTCCATTACTTTTTTATATTTAGTTATGTTTTCTAAATATAATTTACTTATACTAGATATTAGATAATCTATATATTTTCTTCTAATACTTGGAGAATCTGTAACTATTTTTATATCTTCTGGTTTAAAAACAACCACATTTAATTTTCCTATAATATCACTTATCTTTTTTTGAATTACTCCATTTACCTTTATCATTTTCTTATTTGAAATCTTATCAAACCCAAAATCCATTTCAAGCTCTCTATCTTTTTTCATTATTTTAATATTTGATAAGAAATATTCTTTATCGAATTTCAAAAGTTCAATATCTTTATTTGCTCTAAAGCTTTTTCCAAATGAAAAAATATATATTGATTCAATAATATTAGTTTTACCTTGAGCATTGTTTCCATAAATAATATTAACACCTTCAGAAAATTCTATATCCAAATTCTCTAAATTTCTAAAATTTTCAACTTTTAATTTTTTTATTCTCATATTATTTCTCTTCTACTATTATATATATAATTAAAATCAAATTATCCACATATTAGTCTTATTTGTGGATAACTTTTCATTTAGTTTTCTCTTGATTTAATTGGAAGTATAATATAGTTAAATTCTCCATTATCTTCAATTGGTTTAATCATAGTTGGTGATTTAGAAGTACCAAAATCAATTATAATTTCTTCATCAGATATATTTTTTAAAACATCTATAAAGAATTTTGGATTAAATTTAAGCTTAACTTCTTTTCCTTCAGTTTGTGTAAATATTTCTTCATTAGCCATACCAACACTACTTGTACAAGAAATTGTAAGTTTGTCTATTTCAACTTGTATATCAACCGGTTCTTTCTTTTCTTTAACTAAACTAGATGCTGAAATTAACATAACTCTTTCAAAAGAATCTGTTATCGCATTTCTGTTTACCTTAATTCTAGTTTCAGTTGGAGTTTTAATAATATCCTTATAATTTAAAAATTCACCTTCTAATAATTTAGTAGTAAGCTTACCATTTTCAAATTCAAATATTCCTTGATTGTTAGAAAAACCAATTTTAACAATATCAAATGAATCTGTTATAATTTTTGATATTTCATTTAAAGTTCTTCCGAGGTATAACCATTTTAAAAGAATTATTTGAAACAACTTCTGTTTTTCTAATTGCAAGTCTATATCCATCAATTGATACAACATTTAAAGTTGTGTTATCCACATCAAATAAACTACCTGTGTATAACTTTCTCTTTTCATCTGTTCCTACAGCGAAAATTGTTTGCTTAATTATATTTCTTAAATCTTTTTGTGATATTTCAATACTATTTTCAACTTGTACTTGTGGTATTTCTGGAAAATCTTCTGCTTTTAAAGTACTTAATTTATAACAAGAACCTTCACATTCTATAGTAAGTAAATTATTTTCTTTATCTAATGTAATATTTATATCTGTATCTGGTAATCTTCTAATTATTTCTGCAAATGTATGTGCTTTTATAACTGTACTTCCTTTTTCCACAATATTTGCACTTATTGTGTATTCTATTCCTATTTCTTCATTATATGTATTAAATTTTATAGAATTATCTAATGTTTGTATTAATATTCCTTCTAATATAGTATCTCTTTTAGATGATATACCATTTATTACAGAATTAATTGCTTTTAGCAATTGTGTTTTTTCGCTTATAAATTTCATAAATATCTCCTTTTGTTTTTAGTTTAATTTTGTTTGATAATTAGTAGTAGTAGTAGTAGGTTATGTGGATATTGTGGAAAAGTAATTCTAGCCCTTATATCCCTAGGAATCTTTATGTGGATAACTATGTGGATATCAAGATATACTTATCCACATTTTCCACATTAAAAAAGTTGTCCACAATTTTTACATACTTATCCACATACTTATCCACATTTTTATGTGGATAACTTTCTTAGGGAAATCAAGGGTTTACAGCCTTCTACTTTTTAAAAATTATGTATACCTAAGCTTAAGCCTTGATATTATTCATTTATTGTTCTTAAAATGTTTTCCACACTTTCCACAATTAATTTAGTATTTTTTTCCATCAAAATTGAATTCTTAATTTTAGTCTCAGCATGCATTATTGTAGTATGATCTTTTTTACCAAATATATCTCCTATCTTTTTATATGGTAAACTTAATTCAGATCTACAAAGATACATGGCAATTTGTCTTGGAAAAACTATTTCTTGTGATTTTTTAGTAGAAAGCAAATCTTTCTTTTGTACATTAAAATAATTTGCTATAACATCTAATATAACATCAGGTGTTATTGAATTTTCTCTTTCAAGTGCAATTTCATTTATTGCTTTTTCTGCAATTTCCCTAGTAATTGGCATTTTAGTAAAAGATGCAATTACAACTATTTTGTTTAAAACTCCCTCTAAATCTCTTATATTTGTATCGATTTTATCTGCGATAAGTGAAAGAATATTATCATTTATAATTATATTATTTTCTTCTGATTTAACTTTTAGAATTGCTAAACGAGTTTCAAAATCAGGTTGTCCTATATCTACGATTACGCCTTGATTAAAACGCGATTTTAATCTTTCTTCAAGTACAGGTATGTTTTTAGGTGCTTTATCTGCTGAAAGAACAATTTGTTTTCCTTTTGAATGAAGATCATTAAAAGTATTAAAAAGTTCTTGCTGTGCACTTTCTTTTCCTGATAAAAATTGAACATCATCCATTATTAAAATATCTACATTTCTGTACTTTTGCCTAAATTCTTCTGTATCTGATGCTCTATTTTTTATAGAATTTATAAGTTCATTTAAGAATTTTTCAGAAGAAACATAAAGTATTTTAGTATTAGGCCTATTTTTAATAATATGATTAGCTATTGCTTGCATAAGATGTGTTTTTCCGAAGTCCGTGGTCCACCATATATAAAAAGTGGATTAAGACTTGCTATATTTGAATTTGCAACTTGTTCAGCAGCAGCAGCAGCAATATTATTATTGTTACCTACAACAAAAGTTTCAAAAGTATAATTAGGATTTAAGTTTAAATATTTCTCACTTGTTTCAAGTACTTCTTTACGTTCTTGTTTCTTTTTTTCTTCCCTATAATTAGAAAGCATTTTTGCTGTAATAATAGTAATTTCACATTTCTTACTTGTTAAAAAATCAAAAGTTTCTTGAAATTGAGGCATAAATGAATTTTTTATCATTTCTGATTGAGTTTCTTCAGGAACAACTAAAACAATTTGATTGTTATTATAGTCTTCTATTTCTAATGGTCTACCAATTAAATTATAGATAAATGGAACAAACATTTCAGAAAAATGTTCTTTAGCACTACGTAATAGTTCATACTTGTCATTATACATTTTAAGGTACCTCCTTTCTTATATGATTGAATTTTAAGAATTACTATATTTATAGTTTATATAATTAACTACAAAAATTTGTATTTAAATAATATAATTAAGTTTAGTAAATGTCAAGAAGTTATCCACAATAATAACCATTGTTTTATATGTACCAAGGTTTTAAAGATGATTGGAAAATGTGGATAACTATGTGGATAACTCTTTAAGAAGAGATATATGCTAATATATTAATAATAATTTAGTATACATTTTAATATATTTGATAATAAAATTGTTAATAATTATATCTTGGAGAATGATATATGTTATATAACTTATTATAAAATAGATTATATGGTAATGTTAAAAAATTAAAAATTCAATATAAGGTACTAAAAAATATATGCATAATTTTATATACTTAAAAGAGATATTAGGTATATATTAATATATTAATATTAACTTTTTAGGTTAATATTAGATTAAATAATAATTTAAATTAATAAAGCATGGTCTAATATATTATAATATTTTACATACCTAATATAAACTTAAAATGTCGAATTAAATAAATGATATATTATATATATTGCATATAAATCAAAGAGAGAAGGAAAAAAACAACTGTTCTTTTTACTGAGAGTATAGTAGTATATTTAATATATGATAAAGTAATAAAGAATTGATATAGACATTTTAATTAATTGAGAGGAGAAAAAATGAAAAAACCAGTAGTATTAGTTATATTAGATGGTTGGGGAGTAAACAATCATTTAGAACAAGTAAATGGAATAAGGATTGCAAATCCAAAAAACTTTATGAAATATAAGGAAGAATATCCATATACTGAATTAAGAGCAGATGGTGAATATGTAGGATTGCCAGAAGGACAATTTGGAAACTCAGAAGTTGGACATTTAAATATTGGAGCAGGTAGAGTAGTATATCAATTATTACCTAAGATAAGTAAGGAAATAAGAGAAGGAAAGATATTAGAAAATAAGGTTTTAGTTAATGTTATGAATTATATTAAAACAAATAACAAAAAATTACATATAATAGGATTATTATCAGATGGTGGTGTACATGCACATATGAATCATATAATAGGTCTTGTTGATATGGCAAAGAAAAATGGAATTGAAAAGGTATATATTCATGCTATTACAGATGGTAGAGATACATCAACAACAGGAGGAGTTACATATTTAGAAGAAACTAACAAGGAGTTAGAAAAAATAGGACTTCGGAAAAATAGTAACAGTTGTAGGTAGATATTATGCCATGGATAGAGATACAAACTGGGAAAGAACAGAAAAAGCATATAATGCAATAGTTAATGGAGAAGGAACTAAAACAGATAATTTAATAGAATCTGTAAAAACATCATATGAAAATAATATTACAGATGAGTTTATACTACCACTTATTTTAAATACTGAAGAAAATACTAGAATAGAAAAAGAAGATGGAGTAATATTCGCAAACTTTAGACCAGATAGAGCTAGACAATTAACAAGAGCTATAGTAGATAAAGAGTTCACAGGATTTAATAGAGGAGAATATTTAAATACTAATTTTGTATGTATGGCACAATATGATATTAAAATAGAAGCACCTGTGGCATATCCACCAGAAAAAATAGTTAATGGATTTGGAGAAGTAGTTGCTAAAAATGGATTAGTTCAAGTAAGAACAGCAGAAACAGAAAAATATGCACATGTAACATTTTTCTTTAATGGTGGAAAAGAAGAGCCATATGAAGGTGAAATAAGATTGCTTTCACATTCTCCAAAAGTTGCTACATATGATTTAAAACCGGAAATGAGTGCATATGAAGTAAAAGATAATTTGATAAAAGAATTAGATAAAGGGCATGTTGATACTGTAATATTAAATTTTGCAAATCCAGATATGGTTGGACATACAGGTGTTGTAGATGCAGTTGTTAAAGCATGTAGAGCAGTTGATGAATGCTTGGGAGAAATAGTAGATAAAGTATTAGAGATGGATGGAGATATATTAGTAACTGCAGATCATGGGAATGCAGACTTAATGGTAAAACCTGAAACAGGAGAACCACATACAGCACATACAACAAATCCAGTACCATTTATACTTATATCAAACAGAAATAAAGGTATTAAATTAAGAAAAGATGGAAAACTTGCAGATATTGTTCCTACAATGTTAGAATTATTAAATATAGAAAAACCTAAAGAAATGGATGGAGAAAGTTTAATAATAAAATAGTTTAACAATAAGAACAGTTGTTCTATAACATGAACAATACTCTGTATAATACAGATTTAAGAGAAAAAAGAGTATATAATAATATCTTGAAAATATATGCTCTTTTTTGTTTGATTATAATAATAATTTTTGTTGTTGAGCCTATAAAAGAAACCTTGACATTACAAGTAATAATATAGTATACTTTTAAAGTATAATAATTGTTTGATACTTGTAAAAAGTATAGATTATAAGCAAAAAAATAAAAGAAGGAGGAATTTATGAAGAGAACATTTCAACCAAAAAAAAGACATAGACAAAAAGTACATGGATTTTTAAAAAGAATGTCTACATCAAATGGTAGAAGAGTATTAAAATCTAGAAGAAGAAAAGGCAGAAAAGTACTTAGTGCATAATGAATAAAGAAAAAACAATAAAGAAAAATCATCATTTTAAATGGATTATAAAAAAGGGTAAAAAATCAAACAAAAAAACAGTCAGAGTATGTATAACTCATAATAAAGATAATAAGAATAAATTAGGTATTGCTATTAGAAAAAATATTAAAAGTGCAGTACTTAGAAATAGAGCAAAAAGAGTAATAAGAGAAATATATAGACTAGAAGAAAATAAGCTAAAAAAACATTTTAATATAATAATATGTTTTAATACAGAAACAGTTAATTTTAATGAAATATATATTGATATAAAAAATGCATTTTATGATTTAAATATGTATAAAGAAAAAGGAAATGTATGATAAAAAGATTTGTTATAAAATTAATAAAGTTTTATCAAAAGTATATTAGAGGCTTAAATTCTAAAGATATTGGATGTAAATTTTATCCAACATGTTCAGATTATACAATTCAGGCAATTGAAAAATATGGTACAATTAAAGGAATTGTTAAAGGAATATGGAGAATATTAAGATGTAATCCATTTTCAAAAGGTGGTTATGATCCAGTAAAGTGAGGAATTAATGGAACAAATAGCAACAATTATAGGTGCTATGCTTAATCTTATATATTCGTTAGTAGGTAATTTTGGTTTTTCTATAATTATATTATCATTGATTGTTAAATTATTGTTATTTCCACTTGAAATAAAGGGAAGGATAACTAATATTAAAACATCTAAATTAACTGAAAAACAAAAGAAATTGCAAGAAAAGTATAAGAATAATCAACAAGCATTTAACCAAGCTATGTTAGATCTATATAAAGAAGAAGGAATGTCTCCACTTGCACCACTTGGTGGATGTTTAATGGTAATAATACAATTAATGGTAATGATAGGAATTATAATTGTTGTTATGAGTCCACTTAAATATATTAAAGGGATGACTAGTGAACAAATTGACAGTAAATATTCACAAATTGTAGAACAAAGAGTTTCAAAATTAACATCTGAAGGAAAGTCAGAAGAAGATGCTAAAAAAGAAGCTCAAAAAGATATTAGACAAAAAGAAATGGTTATAATAAAAGAGCTTGGTAGCACAGATGAATCTGTAAAGATAAATATGGAATTTTTAGGACTTGATTTAACAAGTATACCATCTGAAACAATAAAAAGTATAAATGATTTAAAAGAACCTAAGAATATAGGAATAATATCAATTCCACTATTATATATTATTATGTCTTTTATAAGTTATGGAGTTGCTCAAAAAGATATGGAACATATTAGAGAGCAAAGTAAAACAAATAAAGATGATAAGGTAGTTAAAGTAGTAGAAGATACTAAAAATGAAAAAGATAAAAAAGAAGATGATGATAAATTTACAAGTGAAGATTTTCAAGATGCAATGATGACAAGTAATAAGATGATGAAATATATATTACCACTTATGATTTTCAGTGTATCTATGGTAACATCACTTGGTATATCTATCTACTGGGCATTTAATAGTATGGTAGATATAGGGAAAACATACTTATTAAAAAATATAGTGAATAAAAAATTAAATAATGATGCCAAAGGCAAGGTGTAAATATGGAAGTATATGAATTTAAAGGAATAAATAAAGAAGAAGCTTTAAAAAAAGCAGAAAATGAACTTTGTATTGATAGAGAAGCTTTAATAATTGAAGAAGAAATAGAAAATAAAGAAACAAAAAAGACAATGTTTAGTATTTTGGATAGAGATAATGTTACATTGAAAATTTCAGTAAATGAAGATAAAAAAGAAAAGAATAGATTTGATGTAGAAAAAGTCAAAGATACTAAAATAAAGTTAGATAATTTTTTTAAGGTATTATCAGGAATATATGAAGATATAAACTTTAAATATGATATAAAAGCACAAGGAAGAAAAATATATATAAATATAACTTCAGATCAAAATCCTAAATGGATAGGAAGAGATGGACATACTTTAGAAGAATTACAAAGTTTTTTGAAAAATATAGTTAGAGCAAAATCAAATATAAGGATATATTTAGATGTTGCAGGATATAAAGAAAGAAGAGAAAGAAAACTTATAAAAATTGCAGAATATGGTTTAAGTCGTGTTATGAAACATGGTATGCCATTTTCGTTAGAACCTATGAATTCATATGAAAGAAGATTAATACATGCATATTTACAAAAGGAAAATGTAAAAACTAAAAGTGAAGGGAAAGAGCCTAATAGGTATATAGTTATAACACCTAAAAATAGCGAGGAATAAAAAAAGCAAGGCATATTGTCTTGCTATTTTTTAAAGAAAAAGAGGGGATTATGGAAACAATAGCAGCAATATCAACAGCACCAGGACTTGGTGGAATAGGAATAATAAGAATAACAGGTAATAAGGCATTTGAAATACTTTTAAAAATGTTTAAAAGCACTAAAGTGAAGAAAATGGAAGATATAGTTCCAAATACTATTATATATGGAAAAATATATGATGATAGTAGAATGGTTGATGAAGTTTTAGTCTCTTTTTTTAAATCACCAAATAGTTATACTAAAGAAGATTTAGTTGAGATAAACACACATGGTGGAAGCATTGTAATGAAAGAAATTTTAAATTTAGTTTTAAAAAAAGGAGCAATGCTGGCAGAACCAGGTGAATTTACTAAAAGGGCATTTCTAAATGGGAGAATAGATCTTACACAAGTAGAGTCAATTGCTACAATTTTAAATGCTAAGAGCGAAGAAGAGCTTAGAATATCAGGAGAATTATTACAAGGTAAATTATATAATAAGGTTGTAAATATTAAAGAAAAACTTATGGATATATTGATGCATTTAGAAGTAAATATTGATTATCCTGAATATGATACAGATGAAAAAGAAACAGAAGAAATAGTTTCTACAGTGACAGATATATTAAAAGATTTAAAAAGATTTGAAGCAACTTTTGATGTTGGAAGTAAGATAAAAGATGGAATAAAAGTTTCTATAATAGGAAGACCTAATGCAGGAAAATCATCACTTTTAAATAACTTATTAAATAAAGAAAGAGCTATAGTTACAGAAATAGAAGGAACAACAAGAGATAGTATAGAAGAAGACTTAAATATTAATGGTATAAATATTAAGATTATTGATACTGCAGGAATCAGGGAAACAGATGAAAAAGTAGAAAAAATAGGGATAGAAAGAGCTATAACTATTGCAGAAAAAAGTGATCTTATAATAGCAATATTTGATATATCAAAACCTTTTAATGAAAATGATAGGAAAATATTGGATATTATAAGTAAAAAAGAAAGCTTAATATTACTTAATAAATATGATTTAGTAAAAGATATAGAACTTCCAGAAGAGATTAAAAATACTGGAAAAGAATATATATATACTTCAATGTTAGAAAAGAAAGGTACAGAAGATGTTATAGAGTGGATTACTAAGAAAACAGAATCTTTAAAAATAAATAAAAACAATGATATTATAATAATCCATGAAAGACAAAAAAAGGTTATAACAGATGTTATAGAAATGATAGAACAAATATTAAAAGATTTAGAAATAATACCTATAGATATGGTATCAGAAAATATTAGAGATGTTATAAACAAGATTAATGAATTAACAGGAGAAAATGTTAAAGAAGAAGTCTTAAATGAAATTTTTAAAAATTTTTGTTTAGGTAAATAATGTGAAAATGTAAAAATTAATCATAGAATAGAAAGAAGGAAATAATAATGTATAATGCAGGAGATTATGATGTAGCAGTAATTGGAGCAGGTCATGCAGGGATTGAGGCAGCACTTGCAGCAGCAAGATTAGGTGCAAAAACACTAATATTTAGTATAAGTTTAGAATGTATAGCAAATATGCCATGTAATCCAACAATAGGAGGAACATCAAAAGGACATTTAGTAAAAGAAATAGATGCACTTCGGTGGAGAAATGGGAAAAGCTGCAGATAAATCAGCAATAGCAATAAAAATGCTTAATAGTTCAAAAGGCCCTGCAGTTCAATCTTTAAGAGCACAAATAGATAGAAAAAAATATCATGAATATATGAAAAAAGTTTTAGAAGAAACAGAAAACTTATATGTAAAACAAGGAGAAATTGTTGATATACTGTTAGATAAAGAAGGAAAAAAGGTAGAATCTGTTATCACAAATTTAGGAGCTAAATATAATGTTAAAGCTATAATATTAGCAACAGGAACATATTTAAAAGGAAGGATTTATGTAGGAGACAATATAATAGATTCAGGTCCAGATGGTGTAGCAGCATCAAATAAGTTGTCAGAAATTGTTAGAAATTTGGGAATAAATATGATAAGGTTTAAGACTGGAACACCTGCAAGAGTAAATAAGAGAAGTATTGATTTTTCAGTGATGGAAATACAAGAAAATGATGAAGATATTGAACCGTTCTCTTTTGAAACAGAAAAGCCAGTTGAAAATAAAGTGAACATAAGTTAATAAGAGAAAATTTAAACTTATCACCAATGTTTAGAGGAGAAATTGAAGGTAAAGGTCCAAGATATTGTCCATCAATAGAAGATAAAGTTGTTAGATTTAGTGATAAAGAAAGACATCAAATATTTATAGAACCGATTGGATTAAATACAAATGAAATGTATATACAAGGAATGAGTTCATCAATGCCTGAAGAATTACAAATTAAATTTTATAGAACAATAAAAGGATTAGAAAATTGTGAATTCACAAGATCGGCATATGCAATAGAATATGATTCAATTGAAGCTTTTGAGCTGAAAAATACATTAGAGCTTAAAAAGATAGAGGGATTATATGGAGCAGGACAAATAAATGGTACATCTGGATATGAAGAAGCAGCAGCCCAAGGTCTTATAGCTGGTATAAATGCAGCAAGAAAAATACAAGGAAAAGAACCGGTTGTACTTTCAAGAAATGAAGCATATATAGGTGTACTTATAGATGATATTGTACTTAAAAGTACACAAGAACCATATAGAATGATGACATCAAGAGCAGAATATAGGTTACTTTTAAGACAAGATAATGCAGATTATAGGCTTACAGAATTAGGTCATTCTATCGGTCTTATAACAGATTCAAGATATAAGAAATTTAGAGATAAATGGGATAATATAGAAAGAGAAATAAAAAGGATAAAAGAAACAAAGATAAATGATGTTGAAAAAACAAATAATTACTTAGAAGGTAAAGGGCTTTCAACATTATCAGGAAGAGTATTTTTGGTGGATTTATTAAAAAGAAGTGAAATAACATATGAAGATATACAAAATATTGAAAAGTTAAATGAAATAAGTAATAAGGAAGAATATGGAATAACTAGAGAGCTTACTAATCTAGAAAAGAAACAAGTTGAAATAATGATTAAGTTTGAAGGTTATATTAAAATGCAAGAAAAACAAATTGAAAAAACAAGAAAAATGGAGAAAAAACAAATACCAGAAGATTTTAATTATGATGAAGTAAAAGGTCTTAGATTAGAAGCTCTAGAAAAATTAAAGAAGTTTTTACCAGTGAATATAAGACAAGCAAGCCTAATATCTGGAGTATCACCTGCAGATATAACAGTATTATTACTATATTTAGAAACATATGGGAAAACAAAAAAATAATTATTTTAAATTAAACTTAAGGAAAAATTAATGGAATATATAGAAAAAAAAGAAATGCTATTAAAATATATAGAAATGTGTGGAATAGATAAAGATATTGAAATATCAGAAGATATGAGAAAAAATATTATTTCATATATGGATTATATTTTAGAAAAAAATAAGTATATAAATTTAACTGCAATTAAAGATGAGGAAATGTTTATAAAAAAACATTTAATAGATTCATTATATATTGTAAAATATATTAAAAAATACGGTATACATTATTCAAATATTTTAGATATAGGAACAGGTGGAGGATTTCCACTAATTGTTCTCAAGATATTTTTAAGTATAGACAATAAGAATACTTTTGGAATGGATAAAACCTTAAAGAAACTTAAGGTTATACAAGAAAAAGAAGATATCAAAATAATACATTCAAGAGCAGAAATTGCCTCACATGATGAAAAATACAGAGAAAACTTTGATTTGGTAGTATCAAGAGCAGTATCTAGTATTGAGAATGTTATAGAATATTCTTCAGGATTTGTAAAAATAGGAGAACATGCTATTTTGATGAGAGGTAAAAAAGAAGAATATAATAAAAAGTATTTGGAAAAGTTTGGATTTAAAGAAATTATACATGAAAGTTATAAGCTTTTTGATGAAGATAGAAGTATTATAATTTTAAAGAAAGTAAAAAAATTAGATTCAAAATTACCAAGTAAAACACCAAAACAAAAATCATAGAAATACATAGATAATAAAGTGTTGACTATAATACATATTTTAATATATTATAATATTATTAAGGAGGAGATTGTGGCAAAAATAATAGCAGTAGCAAATCAAAAAGGTGGAGTTCGGAAAAACTACAACAACAGTTAATTTAAGTGCAGTTTTAGCAGAAAAAGGGTATAGAGTAATGCTTATAGACTCAGACCCACAAGGAAATGCAACAAGTAGTTTAGGAGTTACAAAAAAGGTAGAAAAATCATTATATGATGCATTAATTGATGATGATGTAGACATAAAAGATACTTTAAAGAAAACAGCTATACCAACATTAGATTTATGCCCATCTAATATAAATTTAGCAGGGGCAGAAGTAGAGCTTGTTTCAATGATGTCAAGAGAACAAAGACTTAAGAATCAATTAGATAAGGTGCAAGATGATTATGATTATATATTTATAGATTGTCCTCCATCACTTGGACTTATAACACTAAATGCACTAACTGCTGCAAATTCTGTATTAATTCCAATACAGTGTGAATATTTTGCATTAGAAGGATTAAGTCAATTAACAAATACAATTAACTTAGTAAAAAAGCACTTAAATAAAGATTTAAAAGTTGAAGGAGCAGTACTTACAATGTATCATTCAGTAACAAATCTTTCTAATAGTGTTGTAAAAGAAGTTCAAAATTATTTTAAAGATAATGTATTTAAAACAGTTATACCTAGAAATGTTAAAGTAAGTGAAGCACCAAGTTTTGGAATGTCTATAATAGAATATGATCCAAAATCTTCAGGAGCAGGAGCTTATGTAAAGCTAGGAGATGAAATATTAGAAAGAAATAAGGATAATACACAAAAGATATAGGTAGGTAGAATATGAAGAGAACAGGACTTGGAAAAGGAATATCAGCATTATTTTCAGATGAAGCTTTAAATGAAATTGAACCTAAAAATGAAGATAATGTTAAAGAAGTAGATATAAATTTAGATATATCAGATAAAAATAAAATTGTTGAACTTAAGGTAACAGAAGTAGAACCAAATATAAAACAAGCTAGAAAAGAATTTAATTATAAAAAATTAGAAGAACTTGCAGAATCTATAAAAACATTTGGGGTAGTACAACCTATAATTGTAGCTAAAAAAGATACACATTATGAAATAATCGCAGGAGAAAGAAGATGGAGAGCTTCAAAACTTGCAAATTTAAAGACAATACCTGCAATTATAAAAGATGATGAGGAATTAGAAAATGTACATATATCTATAATAGAAAATGTTCAAAGAGAAAACTTAAATGCAATAGAAAAAGCACAAGGATATAAGGATGCTATCGAAAAGTATAATATGACTCCAGAAGATTTTGCTAAAAAAATAGGTAAGAGTAAATCTTCTATAACTGATATTTTAGAAATATTAAATTTAGATGAAAGAGTTATAGAACTTGCAAGAAAAGAAAATTTATCTGAAGCTGGATGTAAAATGTTATTAGAAATAGAAGATAAAGAAAAACAATATGAAATGGCATTATATATTTTGGAAGATGGACTTTCAGTAGAAGAAGCAAAAAAAAGATTAAAATTGTCTAAGAAAGTACCTAAAAATACTCCTAAAATAGATATACATGAATTTAGAGAAATAGAAGAAAAATTCACGAATTATTTTGGAGCAAAAGCTAAGATAAAAGTTAGTCCTAAAAATATAAATAGAGGACAAATAGTTTTAAAATATAATTCTAATGAAGAATTAGAGAGAATGTTAGAATTATTAGATAAATAATAATTAGAAAAATATATAAGAATATGGAAAAAAGTAATCAAGTGAAAGAGTGTCAGGAATATAAGAAAAAAAGGCTTAGTTTTAAGCCTTTTTATTATAACTTTTGGCGGAGAGTGAGGGATTCGAACCCTCGCGACAGAAAATTCCGCCCTACAGGTTTAGCAAACCCGCCCCTTCAGCCTCTTGGGTAACTCTCCATCTACATTAAATATATTAACAAACAAGTAATGCTTTGTCAATAATTTTTATATCCTATTTATTCTTTTATAATTATCTTTTATATATTAGGAATTTTAATTATTAAGATTTTGTAATACTATTAAATTAAACAAAGTATATGTAAAAATTATTGAAAAAATTGTAATAAAAATATATAATTTTTATAAATTATTTATATAAGATGAAGAGGTAACTAAAATGTCAGAAAAAAAATGGGTGTTTATAATAGTATTATTAACAGGAATAGTATTAGGAGGATTAATTGGAAAGCTTGCAGAAGGAGTTCCAAGTTTATGGTGGCTAAATTATGGGAATGAATTTGGACTTAATAAACCTGTTAGTTTAAATTTAACCGTTTTAAAAATAGAATTTGGTGTTACAATTTCTATAACAGTATCAAGTATTATTGGAATGATACTTGCAATATTTGTGTATTCATGGTTGAATAAGAAACACTAGTTATATAATGAGGTATTTTTCTTCTTTGCAAGGAGGAAAAATGAAAATAAAAGAATTACCAAAAAATGATATGCCATATGAGAAATTAGAAAACTTTGGTGAAAGATCATTAACTGAGTCGGAATTATTAGCAATAATTATAAGAAATGGGAATAAAAATAATAATTCTATACAAATTGCTCAAAAAATATTGGGAGAAGAACATCTAAAATTTAGAGATATATTTTATAAAAGTTTGGAAGAGTTAATATCATATCCAGGTATAGGTAGAGTAAAGGCAATACAGATAAAAGCAATAGGTGAGATAATAAGGAGAGTAGAGATACCATTAAAATCTAAAAGAGAAAAAATATCTTCTACAAAAGATGTTGGAGAAAAATACATGCCAAAACTTAGATATCTAAAAATAGAAGAAATGTATGTTATATTTTTAGATGCAAAAAATAATGTATTAAAAGATAAAAAGATTGGAAGTTCAAGTATATCAAGTGTAGATGTAGATATTGAAGAAATAATAAGAACTGCAATAATAACATATTGTGCAAGAATGGTTGTAGTACATAATCATCCATCACGGAGATACAACACCAAGTATCGAAGACTTACAGTTTACAGAAAGATTAAAACATATTTTAGAAACATTAGGAATAGAATTATTAGATCATGTAATAATAGGAGATGGAGAATATAGAAGTATTATTAATATGATATAGTTAGGGGAGAAATGAAAAATAGTAAGATAATAAATACAATAGTAAGCTTAGTTGTTATAATAATACTTTTAATAATTATAATATTATCAAATATGGATAAAGAAAAACTGAGTTTTTTAGATTATATAGTAAAAAATATAACAAAGCCATTTGTAAATTATAAGATGACAAAAGAAAATGAACAACTTGCAGATATTGATGGAATTAAATATAAAGAGCTTGTAGATAAGTTTAAAGAGCAAAAAGAAGAATTAGAAAAAAAGAAATTGGAATTAAGACAAATAGAAATATTAAATACAAAAGTAGAAGAATTAACAAATATGTTGGAACTAAAAAATAGATATACAACAGTAGATGGAGTTATTGCAAAAGTTATAGAACAAAGTAAAAATAATTTAGAAGAAGTATATACAATTGATGTAGGTAAAAATCAAGGGATAAAAGAAGGAATGGCAGTTGTATATGCAAATCGGATTATATGGAAAGATAGTAGGAGTTAATGAAAATACTTCTACAGTAAAAAGAATAAGTGATACAACAAGTAAAATATCTGTACAAGTAGGTACAATAAAAGAAAGTATGATTTTAGAAGGAACAGAAGAAAAGATCCCTAAAGTTACAAGAATAGATGATAATGTTAAAATTGTAAGAGGAATGGATGTTATAACTTCTGGAGAAAGTGCAGTTTTACCAAAAGGAATATATGTAGGTAAAATATCAGATATTATAGTACCACCTAATAAAATAGATACATATGCAAAAGTAGAGCTACCAGAAAATATAAATGATGTAAAAAATGTAATGGTATTAAAAAATAAGGAAAAGTAATGTTTAAGAAAATAGTTATAAATATTTGTGTATTATTAGTATTATTTTTTATGTTAATGTTTGATAAATATATGTTCAATTTAAATATATTCGGTATAAATATAACCATATATTATTTAATAATATTATTTGTAGGAACATATTTAGACACACCTAATGGGATAATAATACTTTCAATAATCACATTAATACAAGAAATGACAATAGGTACGAATATAGGAATGATAACAATATCAACGATCATATCATTCTTGATATTAAAGAAAGTTAATAAAATACTTTATGAAGAAAATGTAATTAATATTACTTTAAAAAATATATGTGTTTATTTATCATATATGTGTATATATATATCTGGAAAGTATATTATATATGGAAATAGTATAGATTATGTTAATATTATTAAAATAATGTTAAAAGAGATACTTTTTTTAAGTATCATACTAATATCGATATATCCACTTTTAAAAATAGTAGGAACATATATAGGAAAAGAATATAAAAAGAAAAACATAATTACAAAGTATTTTTAATAAAAGGAAAAAAATAATGTTTAATAATAAAAGAAAAAGGGAAAAGGTAGAGAAAAAGGTTAGTATAACAAATAAGCCTAATAAAAAAAGGAGTATTTCAAAAAATATAAAAGAAAAAAATTATAGGTATGGTATATTAACATTTTTAACATATATTATAGGAATAGTACTACTAGCAAACCTTTTTAAAATTCAAGTTGTTGATGGAAAAGATTATAGAGAAAAAGTAACTAGTAGACTTGTAAAAGAAGTAAAAGTAGATCCTGTTAGAGGTAATATAATGGATAGAACAGGTACATTATATGCAAAAACAGAACTAAAATATAATGTGTATATATATAAAGGTAAAAAAAGTAATAAAGAGTTAAATGAAATGGGGAAAGTAGTAATTGATATACTTAATAAAAATGAAGAATCATATTTAAATTATTTACCAATTACTCGTGATTTAACTAAGTTTACACAACAAGATAAAGGTGTACTTGAAAATTGGAAAAAGAAACATAATGTTCCAGAAAAAGCAGAGCCAACAGAAACATTTAATATATTAAAACTAAAATATGAAATAGAAGAACAAGATATAAATATAGCATATAATATATTAGTGTTTAGAGAATTAATGGAAAATGGAGAAAAAAAGGAAGTATATGGAAATATAATTTCTGAGAATGTAAAAAGGAAAACAGCAATTGAACTTGAAGAACATTCAGATAAGATAAAAGGACTGTATGTAATAACAAATTCAAATAGAATATATTTAAGAGGTAGTGAAGCTTCACATATTATTCGGATATACATCAAGAATAAATAAGAAAGAATATGATGAAAAGAAAGAAAAAGGATATAAGAATGATGATATTATAGGAAAAACAGGTATTGAAAAAACTTTTGAAGAACTTTTAAAAGGAGAAAGAGGAACAAAACAAATAGAAGTAGGAGTAGAAGGAAACGTACTTGGGGAATATGATGTAAAAGAAGCAAAGGCAGGGGCTAATATAGTTCTTACAATTGATTCTAAAATACAATCAGTAACAGAAAATGCACTTAAAGAAGTAGTAGAAAAAATGAAAAATGGTGGATTTGGTAAAGTATATAATCCTAAGCGGTGCTACATCTGTTGTAATTAATGTTAAAACAGGGGAAATTCTTGCAATGGCAAGTTATCCAAATTATGAACCAAAAGATTTTCTTCGGAGGAATATCACAAGAAAAATGGAAAGAATATAATAATAATCCATTAAACCCATTATTAAACAGAGCAATACAAGGATTATATTCACCAGCATCTACATTTAAGATGGTAATGGGAATAGCAGCACTTACTGAAGGAAAAACTACTGTAAATGAAAAAATATATGATAGTCGGAGTATATCCAAAAGCACATAAACCTAAATGCTGGATTTATGGTGTAAGTGGAGGAGGTCACCGGTTGGCAAAATGTTATAAATGCATTAAAAAATTCATGTAATGTATATTTTTATACAATGGGTGATAGACTTCGGAATAGATAAAATGGAAGAATATATGAAATATTTTGGACTTGGTGATAAAACAGGTGTTGAACTTGTTGGGGAAGAGAAAGGAACAAGACCTTCTCGTGAACAAATAGCAAAAGAAAATAGAGAACCAAATGAAAAAGACATATTATCTGCAGCAATAGGACAAAGTTATAATTCATATACACCACTTCAACTTGCTAAATATATAGCTATAATTGCAAATGGTGGTAAACAAATACATCCAACAATTATAAAAAGTATAATAAAGCCAAATGGTACAAGGCTTTCTAAAGAAGAAATAAGAAATGCGACAAAAGATATATTGCCAGAAATACCTAATATACCAGAAAAACAATTTGATAAACAACATATTAAGGCAATATTAGAAGGGATGAGAGCAGTTACAGGAGAAAGAGGAGGAACAGCATATAGTGTATTTAAAAACTTCAATGTAGAAGTTGGAGGGAAAACAGGTTCTGCAGAAGTATCAGAAACTAGAACAGATGGACTATTTGTAGGATTTGCACCTTTTGATGATCCGGAAATAGGAATTGTAACGGTAATAGAAAATGGGGTTGTAGGTTTTCATACATCTGAAGTAGTTCTTAAGATAATGCAAGAATATTTTGGTATGAATGTTACACATGTTAAGGAAAATCCACAAGATATTCCAGAAGGAGAATATATATTATAATAAATAGTAAAAGAAGTCTTATTAATTAAGGCTTTTTTAAATATTTAAAAAATAATTAAAATATTTATGTAAATCTATTTGAATATAACGTTTTTCATGTTATAATATTACAAGAATGTAACATTCTATTGAAATGTAAAAAATGTAATATTTGTTACAAAAATGAAAAAAAGCAAAAAAAGTGTGTTTTTTAAGTAAATGATAACTATAGTTAAATATTTACAAGTGTTTAATTATTTTTATGATAATTAGTACAAGGTTTGAAATAAAAATGATTAGAAATGAATATTATAAAAAACGTTTAAGCTTAGAATACATACGGTTTATAAAATATATTTTTTGAGATTAATTAAATATATATTAGATATATTTCTAAAATTAATTTGGAAAAATATATTTGATGTAAATATTAATTTGAAAATATTTAATTAAAATATATTAACAGTAGAAAGACTGTGTTTTAAGATGCTTTTTAGCATAAAAATGGCTAATCCCTAAGCATCATTAGGTTATAACGAAAAAATTCTGTTATAAAACCTATAAAATTATATATTGCAGATTATACATAGTTGTGGCAATATATGTGTATAACAAATAAGTGCAAGAGGAGGACTTAAAGTGAAAAGAAGAAAGTTTTTAAGAAAGACAGTAGCAGGTGCATTAGTTTTTGTAATGTGTTCTACTAATACTAT
>QWCI01000576.1_pt1:15000-23692 | contig 23692 bp, 13 predicted proteins | sample 1972541 | NCBI WGS metagenome assembly QWCI01 (sample SAMN09866712, study PRJNA288562) | Human oral metagenome isolate term3_saliva, whole genome shotgun sequencing... | isolation source: mouth | host: Homo sapiens | place: USA: California | reverse complement strand
TCTAATTCAAAACCGAACATGAAACTTTGGTTTCATTCGGCTCCTTTATGGAGGATGGATAAATTTCCAGATTTAAGACATGAATGAAATAAAAAAAAATCATTCCTTTAGCATGGATGGAATCTTGTTTCCAACAAACCTTGCTTATGGGTCAATCCAGGAAGACTACATTCGTGGGAGCATCTTATGATATGTACGTCTATCCTACCACACCTCCCACATTTTGAGATCGATCCTGTCGAGACGTTCTGAAAAGATCGGATGGCTCGAATACCAATGTTTGGGCGATATTTGGCTTGATTGAATAGAGAAGCTCTTTTCTTTCGGACAGAAAGTGTTGCTTTAAGCCTCTGGTAACAATATAGTTTATCTGCTCGCCTACGTGATTTAAAAGATTTTGGGAACGGACCGTCCGGGGGACACAGACCTCTAAGACGGTATACCTGAGAAAGGGGGAATTCCGAGTTCCAAAGACCAGCGCTTTATGAACATCTCCATAGTGGGAGCTGCCCGGGTTGTATCACAAACTCTTTTCTTTGCTCCAGTGCTATCATCTTTCCTTCTGATTACCAACTTTTGAAATTAGTCTCTCGGTTGGACCCTTTCGTTTCCTTAGTCACAAAAACAATTATGCTTTCCGCTGGGGAACCCTCCTAGGGACCCTACTTAACTAGAGGCTAGCATCTGGACTAGGGTACTATAGCGCATTACCTTGGATGAGGTCACTCTCCTTTTGAGCTAACTGCATATTGTTAATTTTTTTTGTGGGTCATAAATCAATGATCAATGGGTAGAATGATCCTATCAATTGACTAGTTCAGTTTCGGGACTTCTCCTTAAAAAGTTCCAATGGAACCGACCGTATCAAAGTTGTAATCTCTTGGCATAGCTGAAACTCGATGTAAGAAAGCACATTCCTCGCGTAGAAGCCCGAACTATTGGACGAAGGTCAGATTCAGCAAACGGAAGGGTAGGCCACTCTCCTTGCTTTCTCTCAAAAATTTCATCAGAGGATGAACCACCGATTGCTTGGTTGAGTTCTCCCACAATAGCGTCAAGGAATCAATCGAAGCAATCCTGAGATCGTATGGCATAGCGCAAAGTTGACATCTTCGTGATTCTAGGTCATAAAATTCCCCTTTAGCCCACTCTCTTTTTACATAGCCAACTAGTTGTGGTGTACTCCCCCTCAACGCTGACCCAATAGAAGTCAAGCGCCTTTTGCAATCGCCCGATTTTGCTTTAGTCTCTTCCTTCCATGAGTCAGTCCTTTCAGGTGGCATTTCGCCCAGTCCTGTCATTCCTTCCTGAGAATGGATCCCCAATAGCTCGCAGATGAGGAATTCATCCGCTACGACCCTTAGGCGAGCTAATCAGTTTTGCCAAAAAAGCTCTTCCCTCCTCATTTTTCTATTTACTAGAGGGAAAATAGCATTCAATTCCATGTCTTAAGCATGATTAGGGTTAAGGTAAGGATTGCAGCTAGATAGTAGGCGGAGGGGGAGAGCTAGCTACAGTATTATATAACAAGTGACATCTAAGAAGATGCATAGAATTAGGGAGAAGCCGATTCGCCACTTTAATCTAATTAAGTATTATCGAACTAATGCCACATCTTCTACCTCGACAAGACAGGTGCAAAAGGAAAAGGAGTCAGGGTCAGGGCTGAGGAAGGTAGCGCAGTGGAAGCAGCAATACCTATTGCGCATAGCCCTTTCTTGGGCAAAGCAGAATACGCTGCTTGGATCTTTGCACGACTAGGCTCTTGGCCTTCTGCCTGTACTCTTTATTATGCCTTTTTGCCGTCGATTACGGGATTTCCTGCTTGACTGCGTCTCTTTTACTCGCTACGCGCTATGCCTTAGCTTAACCCGACGACGATCCGAGTAGGCTTTTAAAGAGTAAACCGATGCCTTTTTAAATTAAAAAGCCTAGCATCTAGGATTCAGACTAGGTCCCTTCTTCGAGTCCGCTAGAGGAGCTGATGGTGCTTTAATATGCATTCTTTGACAGAGAAGATGCCAACAAGAGGACAAGGCAATGAGATTGTTAATCTAAATGCGCTCTTCTTTTCGTATATAGAACAGAAATGGGAGCTGCTTATGTCCTATCCACTGCTCGCTCCTGCTGTTGAACTCTGAAAGGAAGAGCTAGATCGGCTTACTCTCTTACCAAGCTCGATTGAAAGGAGAGGAACGAGATCAACCGGTAAAGGAGGTTTGTTCAATCATTCCTTTCTTCTCCTATTGCTACTTCGATGCCATTTCCCCTACCTTAGCCCAATTTTCTTGAAAAGAAGGATTCCGCTAGTCTCTGAATAGAGGACAACGGTTACGGGGTCAAAGCAACGATCCCGTCGGGAACTTATAGCCCGAGAAAACACACCGAATAGCTCGTGGATCAAGTTTGTGATTGGCGTACGGCTGGGTAGCAGGCACATCCAAAGGTGCGTAACAACTTGTAATCAGGTGTATTGTGAAAGAAGAACGCTTTTTTGGTGGTTAAACCATTTGTGTCACTGTAGCTCGATTGATAAAAAAGAAAAATAGAATAGCCTTGATTATATGGAGGGCTAGGTCAGAGCTAACATTGAATAAGAATAAAGCTCGGATTCCTAGCATGAAACATCGGCTACGCCATCAGAGACTGGAATGATCCTCCACTTGCTCTAGTAAGGAAATATCACCGCCTTATATGGAGGGCTTCTTTCGCTGCTCTCTTAAGCTACCGCTCACTTTACGAGTGCAACCAAGAAACTTTTAATTAAAATACTATGCCGACATCTACTAGAAGGAAGAATGGGCTATTCATTAGAATAAGGATGGTGATACTCTTTATGTATGTATTTTCCATTCATTTCATTCGGACTTCGAACTAGCCTTAGGTTGAACGTGGGCAATTTCTTTATTAAAGGAAGATCAGGGGTGATCTGATCGTCTTTGATTTGAAGACGGTGCTAGGCTAGAGAATCTGTTCCTGGAGGAATTGCTACTAGAAGGGAGGAGTCCTACCATTCCTTTCACTGGAAAAAGCTTTAAAGAATGAATACCAGGCGAAGGTAATTGGCTATTGCTGCTTACTTCCGTAGGGGAGGTTGACTCAGATGTGATTCCTATTGGCGACTCTTCATTCACGGTCAGCTGTGAAAGAAGCTCTTGTTCCCGACTCCGCTACTATAGAATACGTTGTTCTCTCATTCCCGCAAACGGATTGACCGAGTTTTCACGAATATGCTGCTGTCCTTAGGCTGAACATAGTCTGCCTTCTTTCTTTATGACTTTTTTCAACCATTTCTTGAGAGATGCGATTTGAATAGAAAGAACTAGTTTCGTACCCCAGAAAGGGAATCAACGAGAGGAATTGAATTCATTCTGCGCCCGCAGCTATTGAATCTGCTGTGAGGGGAATATCCCCGGTTGGTTGAGGAAGAGAAGTAGAAAAATCCGATGCTAGTCTTTTCGCCTTTTTCGCTGTTAGGGAGATTGATTGGTGCCTAGCGCTTTCAAAATACAGTAAGTAAAGGCATTCTTTTGCTTTCCCTGGCCCTTATATAAACCCTGTCCTACTAGGACATTCAATTAACAATTTCATTTCCTTGCCTTCCCCATTAGGCCCAATGTCTCTCTGTCATTCCTAGGGCTTTATCATAGTTCCATGCCTGCATTTAGAATAGGAGGAGTTGAAAACGAGTCTCATCCATTTCATCTTGCATTTGGGCTTCCAACGATGCAGGGGCATCTGTCCCGATTTATCATCACCATTCCTTCAGGCCCCTAGACGACCAATTTGACTCATCTCTCCCAGGTTGTCCACCCGAAGAAGGTAACCTCGGCCTATTCAAGGCATATATATCGTTCTTTCCCATGGATGCACCACACAGGGGAGTGCCGATCTTGCAATTCTTCCTGAGGACCTTGCATCCTCATCGTCCTCATCGTCTTGTGACGTGATAAGGATTATGTGCTCTTAGATAGGGACATCGACACCGACCTTTCCTGCCCTAGTGTACTTATCCCCTGGCATTGAAGGAGAAGAATGACAAGGTAGCTAGGTCTGCTTCCACTGATGATGCTTATTACACTTTGCCATCAATTTGACCTGCTTCCACCTATTACTTTGTTGCTTCTAATAGATCTATTGGGTCAAGTTCATCAGCTCGGGCAACAGGTGCTTTCACTGCATCAACTGAGTCAAGGTAAACCACTGAATCAATGGGCTCATTTCCTTTCTTTCTCTCGTAAACTCGTCCTCGCTTTTGTTCAATTGATACGGTCAATAGACATCAGATCACCCTAAGGAAAGATGATGACACTGGACACTAAGCCAATCAATGGGATGAGATGGGAATCAGATTCAACATAGATGATCGGATTCGGGCGAAGAGCAGCTGAAGAAAGCCAGAGTCATATATGCGAAGAGCTAACATAACAGGATCCACCCAAGAAAGGGGGAAGGAACTCGCCTTCGGAAAGATACTTAGTGACGTTCTCCACAGGGGGAGGAGAAGCAGAAGCGATCCGAGGGTGACATCACTGGGGAAGAATAATAAGAAAGGGCCATAACGATTAGCTTAGTTAGTCGTCTCCAATCTCTAAAGGAAGTAGGGTAAGGTAGTGGAATTTGCTTTGGTTCAGGAATTGAGAGAGATGAATCGCCTAGTGTTGTCGGAACAGTAGCTGTGGTAGGGAATGTGGAAGTTTCTCGGTTCATTCATTCAGGAAGGTAGGAGATCCGATTGGAAGGTTTGGTTTAGTAAGAACTTAATCGATCAGAGGTTTGAGAGGTCCGAAAGTAAGGGCGATTACCTGGTTTCGATTCGATAGTCTTCAATCTACCCCCTTTTCTTGTCAGCCCTCTTTGAATAGAAAGAAAAGGCGAAAAAGGGTAAGGTATATTCCCCAGTTCTGTTGGGAAAGAAACCTTCTTTCAGGGAAGAGAAGACCAAGCACACCAAACCCGCTTTCATCTCGAAAGTTTAAGTGTAACGGTTTTTTTTCTCCTTTATTCAATGCCTGTGACAGTAGAAAAGAAGTCCAGTAAGGTTTTGCATCCGTTCTCCAGCCAGTTTCGCAGCCTGTTCTCATACCCTGATAGAAGAGTATGCCCTCGTAGTGTAGTGGTAGTTATCGATAAGTAAGTAAGGGGAGTCTTTTTCAGGTATGATTTTCAAGTAGAAGCTATCCCGTCTTTCCCGCTCTTTTTTACATAAGGAAATGCAAATCAATCAACCGGTGAATCAATTAAATTAGATGCCGCTTACCTAGATGCGGTGCTTGTCCCTCGAAGCGAAGGTCAAGACCAACACATTGGGGATTCTGAATCTGACCGCACTTCCCTCAGGTCGAACGGCTATCGATCCTGGCCCGATGAGAAAAGGGTTGAACTCATGCTTGCCTTAACCTAATCTACTTGGATCCCGGATTCAATTCCATTAAGGCATTCATTCCCTTCATGTAAAGGAAGAGTTCAACAGAAGTCATCTCTCTGACACTGGCTGTTCTTTCTACCTAAACTTGCTTTTTGGCTTCTTTCATCAAAGATAGGTGAGAGCTCCGCTGGGACGAACTGATCAAAAAGTGGTCTTAAAGCGAAGGTCTTGACCTGGAAGGATCGAAGAGAGCGCTAGTAGATCGAGCTGTAGGTGCATGGACTTTTCTAGTGAAGCACAACCATTCATCTTTCCATAGATAGTGTTACCCTAGAGTAAGATGAGCGACCCCAGTGGCAACGTTAGTCCCAAGGGTTTACTCCCTTCACTAGTCAACGAAATGCATCTACGGATGTAGGCACATTCTTGCTTGATCATTTGCTCTCACTAGACCGCCCTAGAGTACGATACTGGTTCGCCATAGGTCCGAAGGGCTGTCTCTTGTGTGCGATGGTTGGGCATGAATGGAGCTTGCTCGGTAGAAAGGAGAGTAGCCTTTCGGGGAGTAGAGATCGAGCATAGAAAGACCAATGGATCAATTTTTTATTACATAAAAAAAGTTAAAGGATAAAGCGGAACAGACGCTTCTCGCAAGCGTTTGGATTCACCAAGCACTCCCTTTATATGCTCTTTTTTGCGCCATACAGTAGCTAGTCTAGTACAGCATTAGGTGGTTCTCCGCGGGGTCAGCCTTTGATTACAAGTATAGCTTAGCTCATAGCCCCCTTACCAATGAGACAACGCGGTAAAGCGTGACCGTTCGGAAACCTCTAAGTGGGCGTTCCTACTTTACATCAGTAAATAAAAGGGCAAGGTAGAATAGCATCAGTCAAGCTCTCACAGCAGGAACGGTGCCGATTCCCATTCTCATTCCTTAGAAGCCGGAGCCCCTCCTGACAACTGTATTTGAGTCCGTTCACTCCTCACTCTACTAACGCAGGGTAAGTGATTGCCTACTTTCTATGTCTGGAGACGCTTACTGCACTGCTTCTTCTGTCAAGGCAGGCAGGCGGTTATCAGGATGTAGTCAAGGAGGTAGGCTTAGAGCCAGCAATAAAGCTAGCAAAGACAGCTCTACCGCGAGCGAGTAGCCTTTGCCAAAGAAGCGCTAAGAGCTTACTTGTTTGTTGCCTTGTCAAAGTTAGGGGATGTCAGGAGTGAGGGAGTGAAATGGAAGTTTCACAGTGAGAAGTTTAAGGGTAAAAGAGAAGTGTCAGAGTTCGAATAGAAGGTAATAGAGTTCAGGACGTGGCCCTTAGGAAAGGGCACGAGAAGAGGAAAGGAAAAGTTGTAAGGAGAAGCTACTCGGTAAACACAATCAATAAAGAGTTCCGTTAGCGGTCTTCGATGAACAGAGGCGGGCTATTAACAGATTAACAGATGAAGCTTAGGTAACGGTAAAAGATCCCTAGTCTGATAGCTTCAGTTAGTAGTTTAAAAGCTATGTTTTGAGTATGAGTTCCTCTTTCGACACAATAATAAGCAGTTAAGTTACCGTGTCCAGTATCGACAATGCAGTCTACAGATGCGGGCACAGAGTCGGCTTAGTAACAGATTCATTCAAAGAGGTTCCGTCTTCGATTTACAGATTCGGTTTAGTGAGAATAGCTTTAGTCTGAGAGCTTAAGCTATGAGTTGAAAAGTGAAGTATGGGCGGGGACTTCCTCTTTTCTTTAACCACAATAGGGTTCAAGCCTAGCGCGCAGAGAACAGAGAAGAAGCAGGAGCCGAGCAGTCCACCGATTCGGCTTAGGGCTAATAGCCCTAAAAGAAGCAGTCAACGGTAGCCGACACCGGTTTAGTTACCATAGCCCTAGTCTTTTAGCGGACTCAAGGTGACTTCTAACCAGGAGTTCCTCAGAGCACACAATAAAGAGTGCCGTTGGCGACTCTGGTTTCGGGTTAATCTAAATAGTCTGATAGCGTATGTCAGGTAGTTACAAGTGAGATAAATGTGTAACTAACCTTTAAAACTAAGCCAAGGCCCGCCGATGGAAGGGTAACAGAAGGTAACCGGTTAGCGAACGGTGTCGGTAGGCGAAACAGTGCCTTTGTCGGCTTAGAAAGAATTCCCTCGATAAGCGCTGGTTAAAGGGCTAAGCTCAATTCCCGAGAAAAGCAAGCGCTATAGAAAGAATAGCTTTGAAGCCACGTTTAGAATGGGATTCCAACTCAGCACCTTTTTTTTGAGAAGAATTGCTCTTTGGAGAGCACAGTACGATTCAAGTTGTAAGCTGTAGGAACGAGATTCTTAATGTTCATAGACACTTTGATCAAAATTGTGGAAATTCACTCTTTTATTCTGAGTGCGCAGAATGGTGCTTTGCGGCTACTATGGGTCTTCAAAAGGAACCAGGAACGGGGCAAAGACATCAACAGAAGTCTGCCTATGGACTCTACCTCGAGCGACCTTCCCTTATTTAGAACAATAGAAAGACAAGGCTTTTACGACGAATGGCAAGAATGTTCACCTATGGCATTAAGATCTCAATACGAGAAAAAGACCAAAACCTCACTGCAGTGGCTTGTAGACTTGCTGCCGAAAGCTCTTTCTTGCACCCTTCATCGAAAAAGTAGGCGGTTGGGTTAATCTTTTTAGTGATTCCAAATATCCTTGGATTTTGAAATGAGAAACTACAGCCCTTGCTCCAAGATCTTAGTTTGCTTTCGCCAGATACCTCTTTATCTTAACGTAACGAAAAAGAGCTTTTTTTGTCGGGTCAGGTCCCCACCCATACCTATCCCCCTTGTTGATGAATCTTTTGTATCGAACGAAAGCCTCATCCCTTATATCTTTAATGCACGGGTCCTTTCGATTGAGTGCAAGATGGTAGCGATCATTTCTACCGCTTCACAGGCTCAGGCAAAGAACGGCGCCAATCCAATAGTAAGGCACCAGGCTCACAAGAGTCGGGGACAGAGCGAGGGAGGTCCTCTTTAAAATATAGGAAATGGAAGCTATGGCTAGAATCTCAACTTCTTTACTAGCTTCTAGTTCTTGTCTTTTAGGAGGAGCGGGAAGCTTTTTAAAGAAATTCAAGGGTGGTCGAAGATCAGGTTTGAAAGACTGAGACTCTTCCTACTCATATACCAGCCAAACAAAGTTAGGTCAAGAGGGAAAACAATAAGAATGAACAAAGGGTGGTCGAAGATCAGGGATTTCCAAGTACTTCTTTCAATAGCATTTGGTATTAGAACTCTCGTTAAAAGGCTTTATAGAAGCTTAAGGTATTTTGAAAGATAAGATAAACGCTATCTAAGGCC
>QWCI01000576.1_pt1:0-5000 | contig 23692 bp, 13 predicted proteins | sample 1972541 | NCBI WGS metagenome assembly QWCI01 (sample SAMN09866712, study PRJNA288562) | Human oral metagenome isolate term3_saliva, whole genome shotgun sequencing... | isolation source: mouth | host: Homo sapiens | place: USA: California | reverse complement strand
AACAAGCAAGTAGAACTTATTGAATAAGCAATTCAAAACAAAAATCATGATATGCATACAAGTAATGCAAACCTACAAAACAAATTAAGAAAACCGAAAATTAGGCAACCCACAACTGTCCTTAATCAAAAGGGGCTGGATGTCAAGAGGAGGCATATCCCACCATGAAAGAGTAGGATGATTGAGACCCATGTTTGCCAATTTGTCAGCAACCTGATTTCCCTCGCGAAAAATATGAGTAACTTGCACCCTCATACGAGTTATTTTATCCAAACAGTTTAACCAACTATTTCTAAGGCTCCAAGGAGGATGATAGTCACGGTTGACAAGACTGCTAGCCACAGAAGGAGAATCACATTCAATCCATAAGTTCAACCAATTACGAGAGTAAGCAATATCAATAACATTAAGCACTGCCACTAGCTCTGCATAAAAAGCTGTATGAAGGCCTAAACTAACAGCAAAACACCTTGTTGAATGGACATCTGAGCTTGAAGATGTTCGGAAGATTGCACCACAAGCTGAGATTCCAGGATTGACTTTAGATAAGCCGTCAGAATTGGCTTTTACCCCCTATATAAAGGTCCAATTTTCGGAGCTTTTCTCCGAGAAAAAGGAAGCCCAAGATGAAGGAAAGTGTTCATATCACTCCCAAAATTTACATAACCTGGACAAAAAGAAGAAAAAATATGTGTATGGGCACCTGGAATTTATGTAAAGAGACCAAGGATCCTTGATGCTTTGCTTTATTACGAGTCCTCCAAATTTCATACAAAATAGAAAGACTTGTCACAATCCAAAGATTGTAAAGCTGTGACTTGAAAGGCTTCGACATAATGGACTGGCAAAGATCTTCAATAGAACCACTAGAAGGCAGCGTCGTTTGAAACAATGAGGCATGCCATTTCCAAAGCAGCTGAGTAAAAGAGCATGTAAGAAAAAGGTGCTGAATTGATTCAGAATGCTTGTTACATAAGAGACATATAGATGCTAAATATACTCCACGCCTCTGAATTTTATCATCAGTAGGGAGAATTTGGTGAAGAAGCCTCCATGCAAGAGTTGAATATTTAGGGGGAATAAAGTTGGCCCCAATAAGCTTACGGGAAGTTCTTTCTGAACTCTTCATAACAATTAGCCATTGATAAAAGCTTACCTTTCCACCCGCTTGGATTTAGCTCTATCTGCTAATGATTGAAGATATTCCCTTCTCGGGATGCCTTTCAAAATTGGAACACCAAGGCAAGGTATTCAATTTGAAAACTACCTTCTGAGAACCCCAACTTAAATTGAATTACATGTCTGGATAGCAACTTTTCCTTTTCCTACAAAGAATAAGCTTTTTTCTTTATTGACAATCTGACCCGACTGTTGACCATACAACTCTAAAAAATTATTAAGGTTGGTCAAAGTTGTAGAATCTCCCCCTACAAAAGATAAAAGCGTCATCAGCATATAATGTATGCGAGGGGACACCCTCTCGGAATTGAAGTAGGCTTAAGACTTCCTGAGTTGTAAAGGTTAGTCAATCCTTGAGCACTTCTTCAGCAAGGCAGAATAAGAGAGGGTTCCAAACCTTGCCTTACACCCCGATTACAAGAAAAGAAACCCTGTGGAGAGCCATTGACTAAGATGGGAGAGCTTGGCAGAATGAAGAATGGCTTTTATCCAAGTTTGTCGTGAAAACCCAATTTGTGGAGCACCATGCATAGGAAAGACCAGAAAAGAGTATCAAAGGCCTTATAGATATCAATCTTTAGGCCTAGATTACCAAAAAAATTCTTCTTATCCAACAAGTTGATATTTTCTGAAACAATGCCTATGCAATCATGGATTCTACGCCCTTTGATAAAAGCTACCTGATTCTGAGATACTATACGAGCAGCAATGTTGGCTAACCTGTCCGCTAAAATCTTGGGGATGATTTTAAAGACAAAGTTGGCCATAGCAATGGGGCGAAACTGAGAAACTGAATCTGCACCAACAACTTTTGGAATAAGAGTGATTAAATTAGAGTTCAAATTAGGTGGCAACCAACCTTCTTTGAAGAAAGCCTGAATACAAAGAACAACATCCCTACCAACAATATCCCAACATTTTTGGTAGAATAAACCAGAATATCCATCCGGACCAGGAGCGCTATTAGGGTTCAAGGAAAAAACTGCCTGCTTGATTTCAGAAGCTTTAGGAATGGCAATGAGAGTAGCATTTTCCTCAATAGAAACTAAGTTGGGAATCACGTCACACAAGGAAAAATCTGTTTGTAGGGGAAGAAAAAAATTGATTATATAAATAAACAGTATGCTCGACCACTGGATCCTCCACCAAAGTACCATCGATCCTTAATTAATAGCAGATTTAGCTGTTTTAATTTTAGCATAGGTATGGAAGAACTTCGTACACTTGTCTCCTTCCGAGAGCCATTTAATTTAATTCTAGCTCTATCTCTCCAAAAGAAAAGAGATTTTGAGCCTTCACTGCATCTAAGAGGTCTTTTTTGGCTTTCACTTCTTTGTCGAAAAGAGAGGCATCCATGCTCAGAAATTTCTTTTTGGACTTCTGATCAAAGTAGAGCGGGCAGCATTGACCTTATCATGGATGTTTCCAAACACATCAGTATTCCATTTGTTAAGGCATTGTTTCAGAGCCTTTAATTAGTAAGTGAGAACATAGAAAGCATTACCTGGAACAGTCCAGCAATCTTTAACAATATTCATGAAGTTATCATCACTAAACCACATGGATTGAAATCTGAAAGGCTTGGGGCCTGATAAACTATTCATATTACTGGTAATAACAAGAGGACTATGATCTGAGGCTGCACGAGGAAGCACTGCACTTGATGAAATAGGCCAGCAATCTAACCATTTATTATTACAGAGGGCTCTATCCAGTCTTATTTCAATGTGTCCCACCCATTTTTCCAAGTATATTGAGCCCCTGTGATAGGCAAATGCATGAGATCTGTGTCATCGATCATAGATTTAAATTCAACACAGGATGTACTATAGGGCAAACAGCCACCAGATTTTTCATGGGCACCTAGTACTGAAGTCTCCAACAACTAGCCAAGCATCTTGAATTGTGGAATGCAAAGTTTTAAGCTCCTGCCATAAATCTCTACGCTTTACATAATACGTAGAAGCGTAAATCATGCTCAGCACACAAGGATTACTATCCAATACCATAGTAACCGTGACTTGTTGTGAAGAAAAAGATAGAATATTAGGGGCTGGATAAGAAGAAGAATGCAGAACCCATAATTTAGAAACAGACCTGTCAACAGCTGCTTGACCAACAAAATTAAGGTTAAGAGAATTCTACGATAAGACTTAGTAAGAATTGAAACAACTAATGGCGTTTTCGAAACCCTATAAAGTGAGCTAGACGAGACTGATAATAATAATAACAGAAAGTGGTTTCATTTATCTCTCGGCGCGTTGTTCTTCACGGCTTGGAATAGTAGAATAAAGAGTGTTGGGGCCATAAGTAGTTACGGTTTCACAGGGCGTGGATCAAGGTAGCTGCCATCCAGAAGTTCCCCGGTTTATGAGATATGAACTCACTCCGTCCGGGTTGGTTGGCATTCTTAAGTGATAGTCTAAGCCGTATAGCTTCGATCCTCCTTTTGCGTTGGAGGCGGAGGTCGTAGACCAAGAGATCCTATGGCACAAGAAAGGGATATAAGCCAGCCCTCTTATAGTTCAGGGACAGAGGAACGGTTATTAAGCAACAAATGCCAGCGAAGAAGTATCGTCACGAGGATCGACTTTCTTTGGTCTGATTTTGTGAAGAGTTGAAAAATCCTTGATTTTGGACATAAATATCAGGTATTGATGAATGCCTTCCTCTTTTTGATAGTAGGGCGTCTCAAAGTCCAGTAAGGCGGGCTTGTAGTTCATTTATAAGCTAAGCTTGTGAAAAAAGGCCTAATTACTTAATGACAAGCAAGAGGCTGAGAAGCGTTCTAATGGACAATATGCAATATGATACATATCAGTTATTGGTTCTGTGGATGACCCGCCCTGGTAAAAATGCCTGCCGCCTTCCAGCTCCTCATTCGTAAAACAAGGAGACGCCTCGCCAATCTGAACTGAGAAGAGCTTCGATCGCCTTTGCCTTTGGTCGATACTAACCACTATCCCGTCGACGACGACTCATGTAGCTCTCGTGCCTTACCTTCTTTATCGACAGGTTTATTATAAGCCTATGGATGGGGGCAACCCACATCTTCAAACATAAGACGAGACTGACTACTTGGCAACCTACCATGACTTCTAGCTGGCGTAAAGCCTAAGAAAGATGGATGACGAAAATATGGATGACTTACCACTAGGAACGTGGGCCAACTAGTTCTTAGAGTAAGAAAAGTAGTCGTCGGTATCTCATCTGCACTTCGTAACTGTCTTCTTTTTTCAAGGCTAATCTTTCTTATCAATTTGAATGGTGAGCTCCAACTGGGAAGGAAGGTGTTTACTTGTTGCCGGAAAGCCCCTTCCCCTTTTATATAATAATGGGGGCGGGAAAGCAAGAAGCCGAACATATGGGCGTGAGAGCTAAAGGAGAGATGCTGCCTAAAGGAGAGAGATATGACATGACAGGCCGGGGGCAAATAAACCGAATCTGGTGAGGTCCGAGTGGACGGCTGTGCAGAAGAGCCTGGGCGGTCCATAAACTATCGAGAGAGAATAGCTGGGTCCGTAGAAGGTGGTGAGCGAGGGTGGACACCGGAAGAGAGTCTCGTCAAAAACAAGATGCCTCAAGGTATAAACTCGGGCCGTGGAGGGATCCAAGCAAGGGGTGTGAAGGTTTTTTTAAATATAACTTATAGAAGTCGAATATCACTTCTCTATTAAAGAGTAAGAATGGTGGCGTTATCACTTGTTCAAGAGCGAGATAATTAGAGCATGCAGCCGATAATGGAGACAGAGATATAAAAAGTGTGCAGTGAGGGTGCTCGTAGATCTTAGTGGTCTACGATCAGTAGGTAGCCAGTCTTT
>QWCI01000737.1_pt1 | contig 23699 bp, 19 predicted proteins | sample 1972541 | NCBI WGS metagenome assembly QWCI01 (sample SAMN09866712, study PRJNA288562) | Human oral metagenome isolate term3_saliva, whole genome shotgun sequencing... | isolation source: mouth | host: Homo sapiens | place: USA: California | reverse complement strand
TTGCAATGTAAAAGGGCATCTTTTGATGTGTAAAAGGGCATGTTTTGCAATGCAAAAGGGCACCTTTTACAAGCCTCTTTGTAACTAACTGATTCTCTAAAGGTTACAAAGGCGGTTTTTAACGATTATCGTTCGTTTTGCAATCAATAAGCCTTGGCGGATTGTAAGATTATTTTATTAATTCTTGTTGCTTACTGTTAACACCCGAAGAGGGCAACGGGCGCTGGATTCCCGTCCGTGGTTTGCGAAACGGAAGGGCACAGAACGTCTGTGGGAGTATGATCCTCTGCAAGGGCAATGGCGAGCGTTTCCCCTTTAGGCTTAAGTGATTAACGTCTGCAGGGGTCGTCATATTCATGACGAACGTGTGTTTTTTAGGTTCAAAACACTTTTTGATTTGCGTCAAGAAGATTGTTGATTGAAATTATTTCAGATTCGATTTTTGTTCGTACCTTTGCACCGCTATTTTGATAAATAGTGCTAAATTATCACAGAAAACGTATATTCTATATACATATTTACTAAGGTTTCAGGATTTTAAAAAGCGGAAATTAAAAAAATAATTGCTCTATGACAACGAAGAAAACTTATCGTAGACCCAACACAACTGTGGTTCTTCTTGCCGCAGAAAGTTCATTGATGACAATCAGTGCTGCAACCTCTGACCCAACAGAGGGTGGTGATCCAACAGGTGGTAACAACCAGAGTCCCAACCCATTCACGGCTTTTGGCGCAGCCAAAGTACAGACATGGGGTGAGCAAGAATAAGAGATTAAGAGAAAATTAACAACGAAGAAAAACCTATAACAGATGAACAAGACAAAGATTCTGCTCCTTGCCATCACTGGAATGGTGGCAACGGCGTTCACAGCTTGCCAGTCGGACGATATTGACAGTACGGCAGGTGGCGACGCAAATGCGAATGTTTATAATGTCACAGCTGATGTTGACGCTGCTCAAGACAACCAACCCGGTAGTCGTGTGCTTAGCGTTGACGCTTTAAATAAGAAGGTATTGCACTCTACATGGGCTGCAGGTGACAAGCTGATTGCCTTCGTTTCAAGTGACGGAACAAGTAATACGCGCACTTCTTACTGGACTATCGCAGCCGATAAGAGCGGTAAAGGTAGTACGTTTACAGGTCAGATAGCAGCCAAGGGCAATGCAAAAGTGAAAGCAACGGACGACCTTTGCTTCTTCTATCCAGCTGATGCTGTGGGGAAAAGCATTGAACCTGTTACGAAAACGGGCGAGGACGACGGTAAACCTTACCATGATGAGGTTAACCATATATCGAACCTTCTCGCGTTGAACATGACCCGTCAGGACGGTACAGCAGAGACAATCGGCAAGTTATATGACTACCAATACAAGCAGGTTAAGCCAAAAAGCATCGTCGGTACGAACCTGAATGTGAGCATAGGGAACATGAAACGCATCGTCTCTTTGTGGGGTTTGCGCTTCACTGACAATAATAATAACATCCTAACCAACATCGATTCTGTTTACATCTCAAATGTAAAGGGATCTGATGTGTTTGATCTCTCAACGGGAAGCTTCGTTACGGACAACCCAGCTGATGAGAGTATGAACATCGTTGTTACCCCTCCTACGGGTCAGAAGGTATCGTCTGCAGATGGGAAATATACATACATTTCACTCTTCCCAGGCACCTATAAGGATGTACTCATCATGGTTTACGTGGGTAATAAATGCTATAAGAAGGAGTATGCAAGCATCACTTTCGATGAAGGAAAGGTATATCACACTGACCTTTTGAGTATGCCTGAGGTGTTACCAGAGCCTTATGTTGAGGTACAAGGCATCAAATGGGCAACAGGAAACTTCATCCATTACGGTCCAGAAAACGGTGGTTACTGGGGTATAGCACCAGCACAATGGTGGATTTCACGCCGTGCTGTGAAGCTTGGAAGCAACCGTAAACCAGCAGCAAATGGTACACTTCAGTCGTCACAGTTCGAGAGTTCACCTACCCAAACAACTGATGATGTAGACCTTTTCCGCTTTGGTGACATTAAAAATGCCCTCAAACTGAACAGGGGTACATACACTGATAAGGATATTACGGTAGATAAATACTACGCTCCTAAGCTGTTTGGTATACATCAAGAAGTAGACAGAAGTAGTGCTGAGTTTGGTGACATTGTACGTTATTATACAACGGACAAAAAGCAGAAATATCGTATGCCAACCGAAGATGATATCACTAACTTGTACACCAAAGCCAATGCTATCCCAGCTTACTGTATAACAGAACAAGGTACATTTGTATATGGTGCATACTTCACAACGGCTGGTTCTATAAGAGTAAAGTCCTTCCCAACAAGGGTTAAATCGCTCTATAAGTACACCAATGTTACAGCACTTGTACGTGCAAATAAGGGTTTGTTCTTGCCAATTACAGGTAGACGTGCGTCCTTATCTCCTGAAATAGGATATAGAGATATGGTATCTATTCTTGGTGCATACGGACAGTATATGACCTCAAGCTCCAATTCATTAGGTCTGTCAAGAGACTTCTTCTTCGGTCCAACAGAATGGAACTTGTCTGCAAATGGTAAGGCTCAGGCTAAAGCTATCCGCCCTGTTTGGATATCAGGTGAGGAAGATTCAAACCACAAACCTGTACTTGACCAGGATTATCTGAACCTTCAGAACACGTTAAAAATCTGGTAAGACGATAGAATTACATCACTTTAAAATAGAAAATGGTATGCAGTCCGACTGTATACCATTTTTTATTATCCTGCAGATTGCACGCTTTCAGCTCACCGCACATCAACTCTTATACACTAAGAAGTATCTTTACAAATAACAAGAGACGCACAACGGCAAAACAAGGGGAAAGGGATGAAAACCGACTTTGTAACCTTCGGGATATCAATAGGTCACAGATGGGGTTGTAAAAGGTGCCCTTTTGCATTGCAAAACATGCCCTTTTACATATCAATAGATGCCCTTTTACATTGCAAAAGGGCGTCTTTTACAATGCAAAAGAGCATGTATTGTTTTCCTCACTACCATTTCTTTTTACATTTTCTGTCTTCCCCACCCAACATATAGGTTCTCCTGTACACTTCCAAAGGTCATTATATAATAAGGTATATGCCTTCCAAAGCACGTCATTTCGTGCTATAACATTATGGAATCTGTCCTAAAAATATATCCATACGTTGGTATAACATTAAAGAATTTGTCATAAAAATATGCCTTTATGGTCATTCTATCTAAAGCAATAGCGCATTCGTAGATATCTTCCTGTTGATATAGCATTAAAGAATCTGTCATTGAAGTATGTCTTTATGTTCATTCTGTCTAAAACAAAAGGGCATCTTGTCTAAAACAAAAGGATATTCTGTCTAATACCATCTGTCCCTCTGTCTTGCATAAAACACCGAAAATATAATGTTTTTTTAGTGCGAAATGCACATGTTTATGTAATTTTAAACTTTCCTCTGTGTCGTTTTTTTTCAATTAAGATGTATTTCCTTTCTTTCTGCACACATATCTAACCATATTGCATCATATGTGCATTGATTTGAAATAAAACCGCATTTGCTGATTAAATTGTGTTAAAAATATACAGTTTTGTGCATAATTGGTTGTGCACTTATTGCTTTTTCAGATTTTATTCGTACCTTTGCATCAAGTTTTTTTAGTGGTTAATTTAGTTTTAGTATTTAAGCCTTGGGTGATGGGAATCAGTCAAGGTTTTTTCTTTTTACATGTAAATATAGACTAATATGAAGTATGTAAATGACCGAGTACGCCGTCAGGACCGTCTAATGGATGAGCAGCGGGCGTTGGAATTGTTACGTGATGGAGAGTATGGAGTACTGAGTATGGTGGCTGATGACGCCGGTTACGGTATCCCAGTGAACTTTGTTTGGGACGGAGACCATAGCGTTTACATCCATTGTGCACCTGAAGGACGCAAGCTACAAGCCATTGAGAAGAATCCAAAGGTGTCACTTTGCATCATTGGCAACGTGAACCTGCTACCTCGTAACTTCACAACTGAGTATGAAAGTGCCATCTTCTTCGGTGAAGCACGTATCCATCTGTCGGACGAAGAGAAGATGCATGCATTGCATTTGCTCATTGATAAGCTGTCAGCCGACTTCAAAGAGATTGGTGATAAGTATGCTCATAAGAGCTTCCACCGCGTTGAAATCATCCGAATAGACTTCAATGAGTTCAGCGGAAAGCGCAAGAAAGTGCATACACCAGACTAATTCTTCTTCTCTATAATCTACTTTTTACTATGGACATAGCCATTATTGGCGGTGGTGCAGCAGGCTTCATGGCTGCCATTACTGCCCGAAAAGCAAATGCAAAAACAAACGTTACGATCTTTGAAAGGGCATCGAAAGTGCTGGCAAAGGTCGAGGTGACGGGTGGCGGAAGATGCAATGTGACGAACAGTTTTGCCGCTATCACCGACCTCAAACAGGCTTATCCACGTGGGGATAAACTGATGAAACGACTCTTCAACGTCTTCAATTATAAGGATACATACCGTTGGTTCGAACAGCGAGGAGTACCTTTGGTGACGCAAGAGGACGAGTGTGTCTTCCCGAAAGCGCAGGATTCACATGCCATCATCAACTGTCTGACACGTCAGGCAGCCTCTTTGGGGGTGAAGATAAGCTGCAGAAGTCAGCTGAAAGACATCTATCACACCGACGATGGACGCTTCGAACTGCACTTCGGGGGCGGAGAAAAACGTTACTTCGACCGTGTTATCATTGCTACTGGAGGCTCTCCCCATGCCCGCGGACTGGTTTATCTGGCACGCATGGGGCACGAAATAGAGTCGCCAGTGCCCTCTCTCTTCACGTTTACCATCAAGGATAAGGCGTTTTGTAGCCTCATGGGCACCGTCGTTGACCCCGTTGTGACATCCATTCCGGGAACAAAGATGAAGGCAATGGGGCCCTTGCTCATCACACACTGGGGCACAAGCGGTCCGGCAACACTGAAGTTATCGTCCTATGCAGCCCGCTTTCTTGCCGAAAACGACTACCGTTCGCCCCTCGCTATCAGTTGGACAGGCGACAGAAGCAGGCAGGATGTGGAGCAGGAGTTGGCAGATCTCGCACTGATAAACCCACGAAAGCAAGTCGGAACACTGCATCCCTTCGGCTTACCAGCCCGTCTCTGGCTCTATCTCATTGATAAAATAGGGGTTGATGTGACCAAACCGTGGGGCGAAATAGGGAAAAAGACTATGAACAAATTGGTTGAAACGCTTGTCAACGATCAATACACGATTGGCGGAAAGGGTAGTTTCCGTGACGAGTTTGTCACCTGTGGCGGTGTGAGTCTTAGCAATATCGATCAGAATACACTTGAAAGTAAGGTGTGCAAAGGGCTCTTCTTTGCCGGAGAAGTACTCGACATAGACGCCATAACGGGTGGTTTCAACCTCCAGGCAGCATGGACCACAGGCTACATAGCCGGCGAAAAGGCAGCCATGGAGCGTTAGTTGTGCGCCATCTTGTTGTTTAATTCGGATAAAATGCGTACTTTTGCAGGTGGAATATTAGACAAGTTATGACGAAACAACTTATTTCTTTCCTCCTTATGGGAGTCGCCCTGCTGTGTTGCAGCGCATGTAAAAAAGAGCGTAAGACAAACGATATCATCACAAAGATAGCCCCTAAGCCCAAGACTCCACGCAATCCGCAGAGTCTGTCCGACTTCAAATACGAGAAGAAGGTGCAATGGATGGGCAGCGTTTACACCATTCGTATCCGCCGTTTTGCTGATAAATCACTTGAAACAACAACTGATGAGGACGGAAGGAAGTACTATGATAATAAGGTACAGTTGCAGATTCTGCGCCAGGATGGTTCGTCTTTCTATGATAAAACATTCACAAAAGCCGACTTCAGAGCCTTTACTGACAATCAATATGGGCGTGAAGGAGCTCTCGTAGGGTTTATGTTCGACCGTGCAGAGGGCAACAAACTCTTCTTTGGAGCAAGTGTTGGTTCACCCGATCCGAACAGTGATGAGTATGTCCCCATTGATGTTACGATTGATAATCAGGGTCGTTTGCACATCACGGATGCCGTAGAACTCGACACGGGTAGCGACCAGGTGCAGCCCGCAAAGCCTAAGACGGAGGACGAAATGGCGGAAGAAGAGGGGATGTAGGAGCCCGAAGATACGGCCTCCCCAAGCCCCTCCGAAGGAGGGGATGTGCCTGGCGGAATACGGATTGCTGGGAGTTGGGGATATAAAAGAAAAAAGAATTAAACCTCAAAGGTTAAGGTTTAATTCTTAATATTGTAGAGTTTAGAACTCAAACTAATAGCTTGAAACACACAAACTATCTGTTTTTTACTCATAAAATCGCATCTTATAACATGTAATCCATCTACTTGTTAACGCATGATATCTTATGCTATAGCCCGCAATTCATCTACTTATTAATTCGTAAATTCGTAGTTATCGCATGCTATTCATTATCTCTTAATTCGTAAATTCGTAGTTTTTAGCTTGCAATCCACTATCTCTTAATTCGTAAATTCGTAGTTTTTAGCTGGCAATTCACTATCTCTCAATTCGTAAATTCGTAGTTTATAGCAGGCAACTTATTCACTTTTAACCTCAAAACCAGCCCCCAAAAACTCTCAAACGCCGTGTTATGCACTCTCAAAAACATCGGGGTATCTCGCTAATTATTCCCCCTCTCCCTTCGGAGAGGGACGGGGAGAGGCTCCTTTTTCCTCACTCTGCCCTCTCAAACACAACGGGGTATCCCGCTAATTATTCTCCCTCTCCCTTCGGAGAGGGACGGGGAGAGGCTGTTAGCCAGCAGCAAACAAAGCCCAACCCCAACTGCCCGTTTCGCCCTTGATGGCAGCGATGGTGGCGATGCAAGGGAAGTAGAGAAGGACGAAGAGAAGGAAGCAGAATGCCGTCAGAGTGGCTATCGGTTCTGCCTCATTATAGCTGACACCGTGGAGGTTAGCCACGTCCTGTGTGATTTGTTTGTGTAGCTTTACATACTTTCCACCCTCACTACTGAAGCTGTTATCATCCTTGAAACTGTCGTCATTAGAGTAGAGAACACCCATCGTTGAAGCCACAATCTCCTTCGCACCAACGCCTGCAAGCAGTCCAACATCCAGCTTCCAGTTGAATCCTTGTGGGCGGAAGACGGGTTCAACAGCATGTCCGATTTGTCCGATGAAGCTGTGTTCCTGTCGTTCCTGCTGCCCCATGTCGGGCTTATCAGGCAATGGGAAGTAGCCCAAGGCCCACACAATGATGGATGCAACGAGGATGATTCCTCCCATTTTCTTCAGATATTGTTTTCCTTTCTCCCATGTATGACGCCCTATAGCCTTCCATGTTGGGAAGCGATACGGCGGCAACTCCATGACAAACGGGGTGTCCTCACCTTTCACAAGGAAGCGGGAGAAGACCCTACTCATGATGACCGACATCAGAATACCAATGACATAGAGTGACAACATAGCAAGGGAACGATACTTCAAGGCGAAGAATGACCCTGTAATCATCACGTAGATAGGCAGTCGGGCAGAGCAACTCATCAGTGGAAGGATGAGCATTGTCACCAGTCTGCTGCGTCTGCTCTCTATCGTTCGGGTAGCCATTACGGCAGGAACGTTGCACCCGAAGCCCATGATCAGTGGGATAAACGACTTCCCATGCAGCCCCATCTTGTGCATCAACTTATCCATGATGAAGGCGGCACGCGCCATATAACCACTGTCTTCCATGTAAGAGATGAAGAAATAGAGGATGAGAATCTGTGGAAGGAAGACGATAACGGCTCCCACACCACCAATGATTCCGTCGACAAGCATGTCTTTCACTGGTCCATCGGGCATGTTTGAGCTGATGAAGTCGCCCAACCACGATACTCCACCATCAATCCAATCCATCGGATACTGGCCTATGACGAACGTAGCCGTGAACATAATGAAGAGGATAAGGAAGAAGATTGGGAAGCCAAAGTACTTGTTTGTGAGTATTTGGTCTATAAAATGCGTTGTCTGATAGGTATCTTTCTTCTGTCCAGTACTGTAGTCTGCCTCCTCAAGGGCACCATGTATGAATCCGTATTTCGCATCCATGATAGCCGTTTCGCTCTCATTTCCAGTCTCTTCCTTCACCCTTTGTGCGGCGATGTCCCGGTGTTTGAAGATCTCATCTGAGTCTTTGAGGGGCCTGATGAGTTCCTCTACGTCCTTATCATGCTCCAGAAGTTTGATGGCAAGATAACGTGTTGAGTAGCGTTGGCAGAGGTCGGGATATGCACGCAGGTGTTCCTGAATGTTCTTTATACCCCCTTCCAGCTCATGACCGTGGTTGATATGGATGTGACGGAACTGTGAAGTCTCGTCTTCTTTGCCCTCATAAACGGTGATAACCTGGCGGAAAAGCTCTTTGACACCACGTCCATTGGTGAACACAGTGGGCACCATTGGCACTCCAAAGAGCTCCGAAATCTTCTGATAATCAATGTTATCGCCTCGTTGTTCGGTCTCATCGAACATGTTTAGAGCACAAACCATGCGCACATGCATGTCTATCAGCTGTGTCGTAAGGTAGAGATTGCGCTCGAGATTGGATGCATCAATGACGTTGATGACCACGTCTGGCGTCTTCTCCACAAGCTGTTTGCGCACGTAGAGTTCCTCCGGACTATAGGCAGAGAGGCTGTATGTGCCGGGAAGGTCAACGAGATGGAACTCGTAACCCTCGTAGTTGGCGCGTCCCACCTTGGCATCTACCGTCACACCGGAGTAGTTCCCGACACGCTCATGTGCACCGGAAGCAAAGTTGAAGAGCGATGTCTTGCCACAGTTTGGGTTACCAACGAGTGCCACATTGATGACTTTGCTCTTGCGATTGGCGGCATCGGTGAGTTCGAAAGGCGTCAGTGCGTGGTCCGATTCATCAGGGATATTATTGGAGAGGGCACCCTGCTGCGGTTCATTATCAGCCTCAGCCTGTTCCAACTGGCGTGCCTCTTCAGCGCTAACAACCTCGATCTGGTCGGCTTCACTGTGTCTCAGGCTCACCTCGTAGCCCATGATTTTATATTTAACAGGGTCACGCAACGGTGCATTCAGCAGTACTTCAACCTGCTTTCCCTGTATGAATCCCATTTCAATGATTCGTTTTCGGAAGCCTCCATGGCCCAAAACCTTCACGATAACACCTGTCTCTCCGGTCTTTAAATCTGATAGTTTCATGTTGATTCTCCTCTTTCATAACCTCTTTTTCTGCTTTCTGGGTTATGATTTTTTCGTTCGCTATATTTTATTCTGCCGTCTGTGGGCACATGACGCATCGGCTTTCCGCATGCCATAGAGCCTCACAGAGGATTAGCAAAAGTACTGAAAAAAGTTGATATGTGAGCCACTTGCGTGAAAAATACCTATATATAGGTAGGGAGAACACCGTCTGCAGCTTGAGGAAAACGCCTGTCCCGTGCCTTTCGTCATCCCCCCTCTCCATGGTAACAGTTTGGTAATCTGTAATCTTTTTATTAATTTTGCAGACACACAACATTAACAATTATGGCAAAATTAACAGTAAACAGTTACGAGGAACTGGCTGCCCGACTGGGCGAAAAGATTGGTGAAAGCGAGTGGTTGCTCGTTGATCAGGAGAGAATTAACCTCTTTGCAGATGCTACACTCGACCATCAGTGGATTCATGTTGAGCCCGAACGCGCGAAAGTGGAGAGCCCTTACAAGAGCACTATCGCCCATGGATACCTCACTTTGTCGCTTCTTCCACACATGTGGCAGGAGATTATTGAGGTGAATAACCTCAAAATGATGGTTAATTATGGTATGGATAAGATGCGCTTCGGCCGTCCTGTCCTTGTAAACTCACGCATTCGCCTCGTTGCAACACTCGATTCTATCGAAAATCTGCGTGGTATCTGTAAGGCAGGTATCAAGTTCCAGATTGAAATAGAGGGTGAACGCAAACCCGCTTTGGAAGGTATCGCCACCTTCTTGTATTACTTTGAGTAAGAAAAAGGGAGCCTCCCCAAGCCCCTCCGAAAGGAGGGGATGTGAGAGGATACAGTGGGATATGAGTGCTCACTAAGCCCTGAGAGTGACCTCGTCAAGCCCCTTTGGAAGGAGGGGATGTACTGAAAAAGGGTGGGATTGTTAGTCTATTAACGGCCTCCCCAAGCTCTTCCGGAGGAGGGGATGTGCCTGGCGGGGTACGCGTTCCCGATGAAAAGTCAGAATAATTGGAGGAGTTAGAGTTCTAAAAGGAATAAAAACCGTGACTTTTAAATCCTAAAATCCATAGTTAAGAGTCCAAACCAATACCTTAAAACACACAAATCACCTACTTGTTAACTCGTAATCTCTTATGCTATTGCTCGCAATTCGCCTACTTATGAATTCGTAAATTCGTAGTTTAAAGCACACAATTCACTATCTCTCAATTCGTAAATTCGTAGTTTCGAGCATGTAACTTGTCTATTTTTCTTCTTCAGAACCAGCCCCCAAAAACGCTCAAACACCGTTTTATGTCCTCTCAAATACAATGGGGAATCTCTCTAATTGTCCTCCCTCTCCTTTCGGAGAGGGTCGGGGAGAGGCTGCTTCGGGTGTGTTTCAGACTGTATGAAATACCCTTACAAATTATACGTCACTATTGTTCGCAAATCAACTCATTATCATTAAAAATCGTCTTTGTAACCTCCGCAGTATCAATAGGTTACAAACAGGCTTGTAAAAGGTGCCCTTTTGCATTGCAAAACATGCCCTTTTACACATCAAAAGATGCCCTTTTACATTGCAAAAGGGCATCTTTTACAACGCAAAAGGGCGTAGATGGGAAAGCAGAAGGGAAAGAAATTGACAAAAATAAAAAATAAACACCAAAGAGAAACGGCCTCCCCAAGCCCCTCCGAAGGAGGGGATGTGAGAGGAAACGGTGGGATGAGAAAGGAGGGGATGTGCCTGACGGGATACGGAATGCTATGTGTTGGGGAGATGGAAGGAGGAAGAAATCAGGCTAAAAGGGTGTTTGTTTATTCTTAATGGTCAAATGTTTAGAGGTCAAGAATATGCTTTACCGCACACAGACCGCCTATCCTTTAACCTATGAATAAATATTTATCGCAGGCAATTCTCTTATTTGTTAACCCGTAAATTCGTAGTTTAGAACATGCAATTCATTATCTATGAATTCGAAAATTCGTAGTTTATAGCAGGCAACTTATTCACTTTTAACCTCAAAACCAGCCCCCAAAAACTCTCAAATACAACGGGGAATCTTGCTAATTGTTCTCCCTCTCCTTTCGGAGAGGGCTGGGGAGAGGCTTCTTCCGGGTTGTGTTCAGGCTGCTTTTCTTTGAACGATCAGGGAAGAAAGCGTGCATATCGCACCACGTTCTCCGCCCATAAACGAAAAAGGAGGCCGCGCATCGCTGCGAGACCTCCACCGAAATCTAGTATCTAACTATTATAAAATAGTTATTTCAAAAGTGGGTTTTCTATCTATTCAAGCGACGAGCCTTAGCCGCCAGAGCCTTTGCCTGCAGCAAAGAGAACGATGCTGTGCGAGCGCGGAAAGCCTGAACAGCCTTGGCATTGTTCACCATATCATTGATACTTAAGAGCATTGGGCTTGCTAACAACGCCACCTGACTCTTCATTTTGCTTGCTCCCGAGCCTACAACATAGGCATCTATACCCATCATGTTGGCTTCGAAGCCTGCAATAGGAGTATAACCGATGTCCTTCAGGACCTGTAATGACTTAGCATAGGCGAGGTTCTGCGCTCCACCATCCTCAAACGTACCGATTGTCATGCCCTTCGTTAAATCGTAATCCATGTTGATGAGCATCGTCAGCTTACTGTTTGCAGCAGCTAAGTAGACCTGTGGGATATACGTCTTCAGTATCTCTTGGTATTGAGCCTCAGTCAGTTTGCCCTTGCTGACAGCCTCTTTCAGCTTGTCACTCCATAGTCCCATGTAGTTATAGATATTACTATCCCAGATGGTAGTACGGCTTTCTAACGTCTTACCAGCATCGTCGCCCGTCGTGATAGCACTCTGATTGACAACGGCACCAGCAGAGACAACGAAGGTAAAGGTCTCTGGACGATAAGCCAAAACCAAGTTATTGAGAATGTGTTCCTCCTCTGGATCTTCGCAAACGAACTTTGGATACTCGTTACCACCAGCATTCTCTATCTTGATATGACCATGTATCTCCCTTACTAACTGGCTAAGATCGGTCACACTGGCATTCATCTTCAACAGGTCGTAAGCCACGATTGCTATTGGCATCCTGGTAAAATCCTTCAGCACAGCTTGCATAACAAACACGGTATCAACGCGTCCCTGATTCTTAATGTACAGACTCAGCTTGCGCAGTTGGTTTGTTTCGTTAGGCTTAACCTTCACGATGAAGGCGCTATCCTTCCGTTCAACACTCTCCAAAGCAGCCGTGTCAGGACTCTCTAAGACAGGGTCTGCACCGAGAGAAGTGAAAGGCAACGTGACGGTTTGTGCATCATCAGAAGCAAAACGATAGACCTTCTGACCCTTATAACTGAACTCTGCACCAGCCTGAAGGATGGACAGATGGACGAAATCAGTACCATTCTTGATGGTCAGGATAGCACTGCGGGAGTCGAGACGAGGGTTGTGAGAGACGCTGACAACGACAGAGTCGCCACGCACTTCAGCCTTTGCCCATGCACTTCCATCCTCATCAACGCTCACCGTAGAGCCTGCAGGCGCCGTAAACTTCACACCGCCCGTCTGTGCCAGAGGAGAGAAAGTAAGGTTAGAAGCAATAACCTTGATAGTATTCTCCTGCAGATAGCTGTTTCCTGCATCGTCGTTGTCGCTGCAGGCAACAAAGCCCACAGCAACAACTAATATTAAACAAATACTAAATATCTTCTTCATAAAGCATTAACTTATTTGATTCTGAACTGTTTATTCGCCTGTGGTGCCAGGTGAAGGTTACTGTTGTAACGTGTGATCTGGTTAGGAACATAAGCCGGAAGGGTGAGAGAAGTGCTCTCATTGTTGCCCTCCTCCAGGATAGAAGGTTTGGCAGAAGAAGAAGGATTCTTCACCAAAGTGACATTCAACCACTGGTCGAACCAGCCATCTAAGTTGTCTTTACCAAACGGTTCAGAGGTGTATGCATTCAGAACGATACGCTCAATACTGTATTGAGAGACCTCAAGGTTGCCGTCTTTGTCGGCAAACAACAGTGGACCACCAGTGAGTGCAGTGCTGATCTTACCGTCATCACTGATGTTGAAGCTGATCAGGTTGTAAGCATTTGTGCTGTATCCCGTACCATTCTTCGCATTGATATTGAATGAATTGCCGATGAAGTAAGTAGCATTCGAATAATCAATCTTAGTCACACGTTGGCCAGACTGCATCAAGAAGGCATTGATTGACTGCATATAAATAAGTGGGAAGCGGTAGTTAACACCGTTGACGCCCTCTACCAAGAGGTAGAAATGTCTCTCGCCACCACGTGTAGTGTAACGGATAACACCGTTGAACGTACCGTTAGCAAAGCCATTCTTGCGGAAGTTATAGTAGGTCAGTGATACCTGATAGTTGCCCAACAGAGCAGGAAGATCGTACTGGGTGATCTGTATCTTCTTCTCAACATAACCATTCGAGAGTGTCACCCATCCGCCACGTGCATTCACTGCGACAGGGTTAGCATCAACCTTTATCGTCAGTTGGTTGCCGTCTTTAGAGAGATGTACCCATGAAGCATCACAAGAGATGTCAACCTTATTGAGGAAAGGAATGGTCTTTGTGATGGTCTTCTCACCATTCGTGAAGCTCAATCTGCCGATGAGCTTGGCAATAATGTCAAGGTTTACGACTGTCTTCGTTACTTCTGCACCCTCTACTTTGACGGTGGAATTGTCCTTATCAAGGATAAATTCCTGTACAAGAACACCATTGAGCGATACGGGTTCATAGAGTCTTAGACCCTTATCAGTAAAGAGATAAGCCACCGTTTTCACCAATGTGCTGCCGTCATAGACAGCCATCTGACGGTTTGATGGGTCGGTAATGACGAAGTGATAAGGCTTGCCACCAGCGTTCAACTCAATGTCAGAGAAGATGAACAAGCTGCTAATCTCGGTCACCTTATCCATATATTCAGCAGGATCCTCGGTCAACTTACGAAGATACATCGTGTTGAGCGACTTCTTACCATGGACTTTGATGACGCCCTTACCGATACTGTCGATGACAAACTCAAAGTCACCTTGCTTTCCTTGATACGCTCCTTTAGACGGAGTAGCATACAAATGCATAAAAGCATTGTATGTATCGAAGGACAAAACGGGTCCGTCGTCACTCTTCATCTTGTACAATGAGGTGATAGCACCATCGTCTGGCTTCTTCTCATAACGCACTGAAGCATCGTTCTTTGTGAACTTCACCGTGTAAGCTATACCACCATAAGCCCGGTTTTCCTCTGGATAATAGTCGAAAGCCCACCCATATGGAGCATTGACCAATGAGTCCTGTGCCTGCTGAAGGAAGTCTTCCATACGAGCAGAATAGGACTTGTCAAAGACATCCTCCTGATCTTTCAAACATGATTGCAGGAAGAGTGCCGGCAGGGCAAGCATAAGACATATAAATATTCTGTTTGCTTTCATAATTGATTCATTCTAAATTAATTAAGACTTCGTAGGTCATAAGCCCCGTTGACAACATCATTCTCACGCTCAATGACTGCATCGCGAACCTTATCAAGGTCGATACCAAAGTTCTCTTTATAGTATAACTTGCAGATGGCGAGCTTCTTCTCAATGGCTTCACGGCCCGACTTGTCTGTTCCTTCAGCCGCTTTCATCATTGCTTCCCACCTCTCTGGAGTTGAAACAATGTAGGTACTGACCATCTCGGCAAAGTCTTCACGTGCCTCTTTCTGTGCGTAATTCGTGATGAAACCACGTGGCAGATAGCCCTCTAGACGCTCGTCCGATGACCAAGCATCGTTCACATAGCCGTTCGGAGTAATCTTATCAAAGTCACGAGGATAGTCTTTCGTCTGGTTAAGGATGTGTACAAACTCGTGATGAATGGTCTTCAAAAAATACTCATCCAGTCCTGCACGGCTCTTTTTGAGCTCATCAACATAGTTAACACCCAAGAGACGGATCTTCTTTCCACCTTCAGCGGTACCCAATTTCTTGGCACCATTGTTTGAATACTCGAACTCTCCGAGGAAAATAAACAGCTTTGGGAAGTACTTACGGGTGAAGTCTATACCCGCAACCTTCGTATAAGCCTCAACACAAGTGTATTTTATGATACGTGCAAGTTCGACAGACTGTGCCGAATCGGCTGGCACATCATAGTATGCCATGTCTGATTCGTTGTCTTCATAACGCCACTGTATCTGTATATTGTACGGCATAACAAAGTTGCGATGCAACCAATTATCGAAAGGAGTCTGCGCTGTTGCGGGGTTCTTGATAACGCTTTCGCCTGACAATTCATCTTCAGAGCAAGCGGTAAAGGCCACGGCAACTACAGCCAATAACGATAAAACGAATATATTTTTTCTCATTCTTTTGTCCTCCTCATTAATTAATTGTTACGTGGATTCAATGCTACTCCCGCTTCATGTGCACTCTGAGGAATCTGAACGGCCTGTCGTGGGTCGTCCACTTTCAGCCAATCGAGGTTCTTGGATGGCTTTCCATCAGAACCAATCAGACGACGAGGAATCTCAATATTGTAACGTTTGATGTCAAACCAACGCAACCCTTGATGCAGTGTTTCCACACGACGGAGGTTGAGAACACACTGAAGTAGTGCCTCCTGTACCGATCCTTCCTTGTCGATAGTGAACCTTGGATGCAAGTGTTTCTTCATACTTGGCACTAACTTATCCGTATCATCATAGGCGTAACGTACTCCTTCAAAGAATGTCTTTACGCTGGTTGGCGTCAAAGTCTTGGTCGTATTGAAGTAATTCTTCATCCAAATGGTCATGTCAGCACATGCTGCATCATTCTGACCGAGCATGATTTCAGCCTCAGCACGGTTCAAAAGCGCCTCTCCCATAGAGAAACTGACGTTCAAAGCACGGCGATAACCCGTTCCTGTTGCCTGGTTCGTGACTTCAAACTCTAACGGAAGACACATCTTAAGAGCGAAGTTTGCCTCGCCTTGGTTGACTGTAAACGGTCTCCAGATGATGGTATTGGTACCTCCCCATATGTTATCACTCTTTATACACTCCGTCTCTGAGAGATAGTTCGTGTGGGAATAACGCTTATAGTAGACCCATGGACCCAGCGCAAAGCCTGCATTGCTGACACTTGTCTGGATAAGAAGGTTACAATCTAAGCTCGCATTACAATATGCTTCAGCAATCTTCACAGCCTGATCTGACGTACTGAGCGGTATTGCCTGCAGTGCACGATAGTCGCGAAGGTAAGCTCCTGGGTTGCTACCAAGCAACTTATCTGCATATTCCTTCGCCTTATCCCACTTCTCATAATAAAGGTAGAAGCGTGTCGCAAAGGCATATGCCGCCTTCTTATTGAAGTGATATTTAGGCACTTTATAGTTATCATTGATCAAAGGGATACCCGCTTCGATGTCTTTCGCTATCATTTCATAGACCGAAGCAACTGTCCCACGGTTGGTCTGAGTCTGTATCTCAGTCAGACTCTCCGGACTTGTACTATAATAAACACCCATGTCCTTATCGCTGGTCTTGCTGTTGTAAGCCATAGAGAACTCATTTACCAACAGGAAACTGTTGTAAGCACGCAGCAACAATGCCTCGCCCTTCGTGTTCTGAAGCTCCTCTGTCTTAGCTCCACCCAGCTCTTCAATAGATGCCAAAGCCTGGTTAGCCTGTTCAATACAGTTATAATGCCTTGACCATATATGGTCTGGAGAGTCATTACCATTGATCTTATCCTCCTGCCAGAAGAACATCTGATCCCCCTCACGGTCGCCCAGACTGTTACGAGGTCCCATATAATCCATGTTATCCGACATAAGTTCGTTTATCAGCACATTAGATGTTTGAGGATAAGCCGTAACAAGCAGTCCTGCGATCTTGCTTGGTTCGTCCATCGTGGTACGGTTATCTGGCATCGTATCCAGGAAGTCGGAGCAGGAAACCAGCATGGCTACGGATGCAGCCAGTAGTGTACCTTTATATATAATATTATTGATTTTCATGTTAAATATCATTTATGCGTATTAAAGACCTAATCTCAAAGTCAGTGTAAACTGCTTTGGTGTTGGTGCAGCTACACCACCTGTATTGAAGAACTCTGGGTCCTGACCATTCAGTTTCTTATCTGCATAGAACAGGAAGAGGTTCGTTGCCTGCAGCTTCAGTGACATACTGTTCACTCCGATGTAGTTGATCAGTGAAGCAGGGAAGCTATATCCAAGTGAAATCTCCTTCATTCTGATGAAGTCACCCTTAGCAATACGCGCATCAGAATAGTTATAACAGTTATAAGCAATTCTCAGATCAGGGTCGTTCTGACGCTGTCTGCGACTGGCAATGACAGGTACATTCGTCTTAAATTCATCTCCTGCGTGTACGAAACGGTTACGGAATTCCTTTGGTAAGGCATCCATATCGTCATAACGAGAGCTGAAGACAGGGTCGAGACGCACCTTATTGCCGAAGCTATAGGTGATAAAGACGTTCAGATCCCAGTTCTTATAACGGAACACGTTACCAAGAGATCCTGTTGTCGTTGGGTCAGCTGGACCTTCATACTTTAGGAATCTCACCTTGTCAGGGTCACGTTCCTGGAGATAGATACCCGATGTTGTGAGGTTTCCATTCTCATCATAGAACTGTGGCAAGCCCTCATGACTGAGTCCTGCAAACGGTATACTAAAGATGGAATTGGCTGGATAACCCACGAGACTGTAGCCTTCTCCCTGCACAAGGTCTAAGATACGAGCATGTGAGAAGAGGTCTGTAATCTCATTATGTGTCCATGAGAAGATGAAGTTTGTTTCCCAAGAGAAGTCTTTCTGTTTGATGTTTTGCGTAGTAAGAGATACCTCGACACCGTTCGACTTCATTGATGCAACGTTGGCAAGGTTATAAGATCCTAAGATTGGACTGTTCACATAACCGATCAAATCACTGTTCCGACGCCAGTAGAGGTCCGTTATCAGGTTGATACGGTTGCTAAGGAATCCAAGTTCGAAGCCGACGTTGAACTCATTTTTCTTCTCATAAGTAAGTTGCTTGTTACCCACTGTCTCATTGTAACCTGTCTCCTGGATAGAGGTGAATGGGCGCCAAGGCACCAATGCTCTAAAGATAGGTAACGAGTTGGTTACCGGTGGACGGTCACCCGTAAGAGAGTAGCTCACACGGAAAGTAGCGTGTGTCAAGGCAGTCTTGAACACCTTACTGAACCAATCTTCCTCATGTGCGTTCCATGCACCAGACACGTTATAGGTTGGCAACCAGCGTGCTGAAGTAGCCTTACCCAGATAGTTTGTACCCTCATAGCGGAAGGTTCCAGTCATCTGATAGCGTCCTTTATAAGAATATGTACCTGTACCGAAGTATGCTATACTACGGATGTGACGGTTGTCAAGGCCGAAGTATTCCGTACCTTGCTCTTGCCATTTCTTGAAAGCACGGTAATCAAAGGATGCCACCTCACCATTATAATACTCAATACCAGCACCACGGAACCATGTTTGCTTACGGTCTACACTGTTCGACTCCACACCTGCGTACAGGTTTATGATGTGTGTATCATTGATAACATCATTGTATGCAGCAGAGAGACGTGTGTCCCAACCATAGAAACTGTTCTCTGTCTTATCCAGGAAACCACCTACAGGGAGGACAGATACTGGCAGAGAATAGATGTCATCTGGGTCTTTATAGAGGTAAGAGTTGTTATCACGGATGGTGGTTGTTGCCATAGCGCGATAAGCCAATGCCTGGTTTGAACGCTCTGCGATGCGGTGTTCCATAGAAGAAACGGCACTCTTGACAGCTGCCAGAGCAGTCAGTTTCACCTTAGGAATAGGCTTATAGTCAATACTTCCCTGTATACGGAAGTCATGAACATTAAGGTCCATGTAGTTATTCTGCAACTCGTTGAAGATATTGAACGGTGCATAGTTACGTGTATAGTACTCGTTAGGGTCGAGCGTACGTGACGTATTCAACGAATAAGAGTACGGGTTGATGTCGAAAGCACGGCTCACCGTACCCGTTACTGGGTCAAGGTTCTGGCTCAATGAGCCTGGTGCGCGCTGCTTACGATAGGAAGCATTGGCAATAAGGTTCACTCCTACCCGCTTATTGATGTTATAAGTGGTGTTGAGGTTACCTGTATAACGCTGTACCCGACTTGCTTTATACCATCCTGGGTCCATCATTGCAGAGAGAGAAGCATAGTACTGACCCTTGTCCGTACCACCAGATGCGCTCACAGAGTGGTTGTGCATGATGGCAGTAGAGAACAACTGATCAAACCAATTGGTGTTACGATACTCTGCAGCACGCAGGTATGCGTTGCGTGCCTCTATCGTATTCTCCAGTCCGAACTGACCTGTCACAGGGTTATACTGTGATATCAGCTGATACATCTTACCATAAACACCACTCGTTGCAGCGTTGGCAATCTCAGCATAGTTAAGGTATCCCTTCTGCTGCAGCTCCTGATAGACACCCATCTGGTCCTGAGAATTCATGATATTGAAGTTCTTATAGCTCGGTTTCAGGCGTAGCGTGTATTCACCTGTATAGCTTAAATGGCTCTGACCAGACTTACCTTTCTTTGTTGTAACAACGATCACACCTGCCATAGCACGTGCACCATAGATGGAAGTTGCCGATCCGTCCTTCAGAATCTGGAAGCTTTCGATATCGTCAGCATTCAGTCCTGCGATGGCAGAGGATATCAATGTCTTGGCATCACCTGATGATAAGGCACTGGCATCAACGTCTGTGATGTCCTCCATGATGACTCCATCAACAACCCACAACGGCTTTGAAGAGCCGAAGATAGACGTTGCACCACGCACACGGATCTTTGGTGCCGTACCAAAGGTACCCGAAACGTTCTGCACACTCACACCGGCAGCGCGTCCTTCAAGCGAACGACTGACGTCAGCCATACCATCAATCTTAGCCTTTGAGGCGTCAATCTTCGTGGCAGCACCAGAGAAGAGACGCTTGTCTTGCTGTGTCATACCCGTCACAACCACCTCTTGCAGAGAGTGGTTATCGGTAGCAAGAGTTACTTTCATCCCATCTTTCGGTGTCAATGTCTGTGTCACCATACCGATGTAGCTGACTACGAGTTTCTTACCAGCAGGGACATCAAGTGAGAATTTACCGTCAATATCGGTAACAGTACCTGTCTGTGTTCCTTGAACCATGACAGATGCACCAATAACGGCCTCACCATCGCCCTGAGAAACTACGGTACCTGTAATCTTTGTTTGCCCGAAAGCCGTCCCAATAGACAACAATAGTCCAAACAAAAAGAGAGTAAATCTTTTCTCCATAGATCTCAATAATTTAACATTTTTGGTTTATTGTGTTCAATTTCTTCAACTTGTATTAGGAGGATTTCCATGTGATAATAGCTTCTTAAGCTGCCACCAGTATAGAGATTCACCTTATTATATATAGAGAGAGTTTAACTAGTTCACGTCAAGATCATGTGTTTCCTTCAATTTCACGATATTTTTGCTTGATTAGTATATCATAATACCATCGATTGCAAATTTAGGAATTATTGATAATAAACGCAAACTTTTCATATAGAAAATTACATAATCGTTGCAAAAAGGTAGTCTTCTCTTTTATTTCATAGATGAAAATGCTGTTTTCATGAAAGGTTATGCATAAATTAAGAATAAAATATTGACATTAATATCGTAACTTTTCCTGCCCCACTCGCTTCTCTTTCCCGACGTGAAAAGGAAACCTTGACAGGATGAAAAGACTGCGTTTAGGTACATTATTTGCAGAATTAGAATATTATTGCTACCTTTGAAAGGGAAAAAATAAAAGGGTAAAAGGATAAAAAGCAAAGGGTTAGCGGTTGGAAAGATGTCCTTTAGCAAGCTACCCAGCTACTTGTAAACCCGAAAAATGGGCAAATAAGCAAGCTGCATGGCTACTTATAAACCCGAAAAAACGGGCAAATAGGCAAGCAACTCGTCAATAATTACACATCCATCAACAATGGGAAGAAATAAATTCGCACAAAACGAGATAAAGGAAATAGCAAAACTCCTGCGACTGAAGAACGCCGGAAACCGTGCTAAACAGAAGCTGGTAAGGCATGATCTGCGTACGATATACGAGTTTAATATCTCTGACTTCAACGAACCGGGTAAGGCTTTCGGTGAAGAGGAACTGCAACTGGCAATACAACGGGGTGCAATACAGATTCTGGATGACGCCACCATCGCTGACATGAAGGCGAAAAGGGCACGTGACAAGGCACGCGACGAGGCTGAAAGGGAGCAGAAAGCCATTGCTGAAGGGGAGATGACCGACTGGAAAAAGGCTATGGAGGAGTGGGAAAACTACGGAAAATAAGCACCTACGCCCCCACCCTTTCTTGCCAAAAAGGAATCGGCGAAAGGTTTTTTGAATCGGTTATTACCCATCAGAATCATGACTTCCGAACAACAAAACAGAACATATAATTAGGTAAAAAAACAAACAAGATAAATACAAAACTTATGACATTATATCCGAAACTGATAACAGATGCACTGGAGAAGGTGATCTATCCGGGCACAAAGAAGAATATCATTGAGAGTGAGATGCTTGCTGACACACCGAGCATCAACGGTAATAAGGTGAGCTTCACACTCATCTTCCCACGCGAAACAGACCCTTTCCTTAAGTCGACCATCAAGGCGGCAGAGGCACAGATACACTATTCTGTGGGCAAAGAGGTGGAAGTGACGATTGAAACGGAGTTCAAAAGCGCACCAAGACCAGAGGTCGGGAAGCTCCTTCCACAAGTAAAAAACATCATCGCAGTGAGCTCTGGCAAGGGAGGAGTGGGCAAAAGCACCGTCTCTGCCAACCTTGCTATCGCCCTGGCAAAGCTCGGTTACAAGGTAGGACTGCTGGATACGGATATCTTTGGACCCAGTATGCCGAAGATGTTTGGCGTTGAAGACGCTCGCCCATACGGTGTTGAGAAGGACGGACGACAGCTTATCGAACCTGTAGAGAAGTATGGCGTGAAGCTTTTGTCCATCGGTTTCTTCGTAAACCCCGACACTGCGACACTCTGGAGGGGTGGTATGGCGACGTCAGCACTGAAACAACTCATCGCAGATGCCGACTGGGGAGAACTTGATTACTTCATTCTCGACACGCCACCGGGGACAAGTGATATCCACCTGACACTCATGCAGACGCTTGCCATCACGGGAGCAGTGATCGTTTCGACACCACAGAACGTGGCATTGGCTGATGCACGCAAGGGTATCGACATGTATCGGAATGACAAAGTGAACATCCCTATCCTCGGATTGGTGGAGAATATGGCGTGGTTCACACCTGCCGAACTACCTGAAAACAAGTATTATATCTTCGGAAAGGACGGTTGTAAGAACCTTGCAAAGGAACTGGAATGCCCACTGCTGGCACAGATCCCTATCGTACAGAGCATCTGTGAGAACGGCGACAAGGGTACGCCGGCTGCCACAAAGCCCGACACAATGACCGGACAGGCGTTCCTCTCGTTGGCACAGGCTGTCGTTACCGTTGTCAACCGACGCAATAAAGAGCAGGCACCTACAAAGATAGTGAGGACGGAGTAGGCAGGAAACGGACTGGGGAAAATGAGAAAGCAAAATGGTAAAAGAATAAAAATCAAGAAAAAAAGGACTGATTTTCAAGGATAGAAGATAGTTCATTAAGATATAGAAGCAAGTAAACAATTCGTTTACTTGCTTTTTTTGCATATAAAGAAAGTGCAAATTACAACTCAGAAGTTGTGAAATTCGAATATAATACTTATCTTTGTGGCATACAATCTGAGATATGACATTTGATAAAATAACAGAGAACGGTAAGTTATGGGCTGTCCGCTACGATAGAGAAGCTGACAATGCACTCTTCAATTTATTTGATAAATGGAGCGATGTTGTATGGCTTCGTAGTTTCTTTAAGGAAAATTGGAGTGATCTCACTGCCTATTTTAAGGTTACAAACATAAACCAAGCGATTGAAGATACAATAGAAGACAGTGATCGACTACAATGTTTGATATTAGATTTATCCCCTGATACTGATATAGAAACATTGTTCCACCCTTTAGAAAACTTCCGAACATCCGAGATGTTACTGGGAAAAGAGAAGGCAAAACCCATACGGAAAGAACGCCATTCATCATGGTTACGCATCTACGCCATACGGCTTTCCGAAGGTGTTTACGTCATTACAGGTGGGGCGATCAAACTAACGCTGAAGATGGAGGAACGAGAACACACTCAATTAGAGCTTGTAAAAATGGAGAAAGTCCGCCGTTTTCTGTTAGAAAAGGATGTCATTGACGATGATTCGTTCGAAGATTACATACGTAATACATAAAGGAAACGGAGGTAGACAATGAACACAACCATTAAAAAATTAGAGGCT
>QWCI01000213.1_pt1 | contig 23966 bp, 14 predicted proteins | sample 1972541 | NCBI WGS metagenome assembly QWCI01 (sample SAMN09866712, study PRJNA288562) | Human oral metagenome isolate term3_saliva, whole genome shotgun sequencing... | isolation source: mouth | host: Homo sapiens | place: USA: California | reverse complement strand
AATGGATACCATGTTAACCCAAACGCTTCACCGAGTAATCTCTGTTTCAGAACGCTTATCCTAAAAGTATCAAGTAAAAAGCACCTTTTCTTTTGTTCCATAGTGTTTTGAGGCGGTACCTCAAAAGCAGGAACAATGAATTGATCGGTTCGTTTCTTTTACCCATCTGAATGACATTTAATGTCAGACAGACGCTTCTTGTACTACTTCTCTGTTTATGTAAATCTTTTCAAAGAACGTTGCTTACGTTAACTTGCCAGGTGGCTTGTTTTGTAAAGCGAGTGCAAAGGTATAGACTTTCTCTGTAACCTCCAAATGTTTTGAGAGAAATTTTTATCAAAAACTTAATTTTTCTTCGTTAGGAGCGAATTAAACAGCATTACACCTTATTATATAATACGCATCCCTTTCTTGCAAAAAATAAGCCTCTTGTGCCGACCGTCATCCTTTCACGACCTAATTAAGCCAAGATTGACATTACAGCCATACTATTTCTTTTTAGGCTTTATCAGATGCCAAGCCTCTCTAACCCATAGAACCAAAGAAGAGCCAAGTATGATAATAATCCAATCCTCCAATGACAATCCCCCCTTAGCAATGTTAAAGAACTTCTGCAAGATAGGCAGTTCCACCATAGCTATTTGTCCGATAAGAATAATCATGACGATAAAGAGCAATCCCCGGCACCCTTTGAAATGCAAAGCACTCCGTCCTGTTTCAAATGCGCGAGCATTAAACAGATAGAAGAAATGCGTCATAACAAAGATAGTAAAGAGTAAAGTTAATTCATACGGACTAAGTCCATTAGTGCTACCAAGCTGCAGATGGATAATATCCTTTAATGCCGTAATATCAGCATGTTCGAAGATATAAAGTAAAGCCAACAGCATCACAAAGAAGAAGCCACCCACACCAAGAATATTCCAGCCCATAGAACGGCTGATAATAAAGGCATTACGGTCACGCGGAGCATCCTTCATCACCCTTTCAGACGGAGGCAGAGAAGCCAGTGCCATAGCCGCAAAAGTATCCATGATAAGGTTCACCCACAGCATCTGCGTCACTGTCAGCGGAGATTCCGTACCCATGAAAGCACCAGCAAGGACGAGGAAACAAGCCGCAACATTAACTGTAAGCTGAAAGAGTAAGAACCGTTGTATATTCTGATAGAGCGAACGACCCCACATCACCGCCTTACCGATACTACTAAAAGAGTTATCGATAATCGTAATATCCGAAGCCTCCTTAGCCACCGACGTACCATCGCCCATAGAGAGTCCCACATGTGCCGCCTGCAATGCAGGAGCGTCATTCGTGCCATCACCTGTAACGGCAACCACCTCATTACACCGCTGCAACGACTCAACCAGTCGTTTCTTATCCAGCGGACGAGCCCGAGAAATAATCTTCAAGTCCTCCACTCGTTTATCAAGTTCAGCATCAGAAAGAGCCGCAAACTCTGGTCCTGTAATAATATTCTTATCCGAATCGCTGCTTGTCCACAGTCCTATCTGTCGTCCAATCTCCTTAGCAGTCCTTGACGTATCGCCTGTCACGATCTTCACATCAATCCCCGCCTTCATACATTCAGCCACAGCAGCAGGGACATCATCACGAACAGGGTCGCTGATAGCGACAATCCCTTGGAAGATAAGGCCATCAGCCACTACTCTTCCCTCCTTAAACACATCCTCCTTACCATCAACAATCTGATAAGCAAAGCCCAGCGTGCGCATAGCCTGCTCTTGATAGTTCTCCAACTGTCGTTCGATATCCTCTTTCGTAACATCACAATCCGTCTGTTTACAGAGTCCATAGACAATCTCAGGAGCACCCTTCACATAGAGGATCTGCTTTCCTTCCATCAGCATAGACTTGACGAGCACAGCCATATATTTCCTTTCCGTAGTAAACGGCAGCTCCTCAACGATTTGCACATTACTTCTTATCTCTCTATAAGATATCTGATAATCATTCAGCCACAGCAACAAAGCCCCTTCAGTAGGACTCCCCAATACCTTAGGTTTATCTTTTTCCGAGTAATCCAAAGATGCAGTAGAGTTAACCGATATCCCCTCCATCAATAAACGTGCAGCCAGACTGTCATCCAATTGTTGCTTATCCAAGGCATAGAACTGCGTCTGATAAACCCGCATCTGGTTCTGTGTCAGCGTACCCGTCTTATCTGTACAGATAACAGTCGTTGCTCCCATCGTCTCACAGGCATGCATCTTACGCACAAGATTGTTCGTCTTCATCATCCTTCGCATACTATAGGCTAAGCTCAACGTCACAGCCATTGGAAGGCCCTCTGGTACAGCCACAACAATCAAGGTCACAGCAATCATCATTGTATTCAGCGTATGTGCCAACAAGCCCGTCATACTTTCTTCAGGAAGGAGCATTATATGGAACACGACAACACAAGCCATTAAGATAAGGAAATAGCCAATCGTTATAAACGTATTAACAAACCATTTCCATCCCTCAAACTTCTTAATGACAAGCCAGAAGAATATTAACGTAGGAATACTCAACATCCAAACAATTGGTTGCCAATGGAAGAACACGAGCAATCTACCTACTATGATACATCCTGCAAAGACATAGCTTAACTTCGTAATGAGCTCACTCAGTCCGTCAAGCTGTTCACTGAGCGGTGTCTTCACACTATCGTCTATTTGTGCAGCCTCAAACACCTTACCATTCTCAGTACTATCGCCTACAGCCTCAACCACAAAGATGCCATGTCCTTCCATCACCTTCGTACCACGCAATACTTGGTTAGTAGCGTAGGAGGCATCCTTGTCAAAATCTTCTTCTTTTACTGATTTATAAGCAGGAACACTCTCTCCATTCAGCGTTGACTCGTCAACATAAAGCGAGATGGCCTCGAGAAGTCTACCATCTGCTGGTATTTCTGATCCTGTATTGATAATGACAACATCGCCAACAACAATATCTTTCTTAGCAACTGTCGTCGCATTACCATTTCTTATCACCTCAACCTCTTCCTCATCGTTCGCTTGGTTGAGGATAGAGAACTCTTTATCTGCTTTTAGTTCAAAGTAGAATGCAATACTTGTAGCCAAAAGGATAGCTATAAAGATACCCACTGGTTCAAAGAAGACAGCCGCTCCGTCCTCACTATGTAGTCCCCAGTATTCCCAACAAGAAATAGCGATAGAGAGGAAACCCGCAATGAGAAGGATGATAATGAGTGGGTCCTCAAACTTCTCTAAGAACTGCTTCCATAGTGGATCCTTCTCACAAGGCGTTAACACATTAGCCCCATGTTGTTCACGACTGGCCAACACCTCCGTATCAGTCAACCCTTCATAATGTCTTTTTTGCTCCATAACTTTACTTTGCAAATATATTTAGTTAGATTTTTTCTTGTTCTGCAATCGTATTATCTCTTTGGTAGTGTAGCGTTTAGAAGATTTCCGTCTCTAGTTCTATTGACTGGTAAACACCACTGAGAATCATTACGCTCAATTTCACTTGATATGTCTGCAAAGATACAAATATTTTGTTATTAACAACCTTTATAACCATAAATATTACGAATCATAACCAAAATCTTTTGAATAACAAACCACAACACGCATTCAGCCGACAAGTGATATATTATCTTTTTTTAACTTAACTCAGTCACATTTGTTATCTTTCTATTTCCAAAGAAGGCCTTATCTTTGTAGCAGAAAACAATAAAATCAGTAACAGAGTTATGGAAAATAAGATGAAAGACTTTCTCCCTAAGATTGAAATGGAGAAGATGCAAGCAATGCTTGAACTGGAGGAAAAGTACGAGACAGGACAGCTCTCATTAGAAGAGGCACGTGAGCAGATGAAGACAAAGGTAGGGAAGATACGCCCTTATCACCTTGCCTTCATCGAACAAAACATGAAGTCGCGTGAGGACGATGAGTGTATCCGTGCCGACATGCGCAAGATTATTGAACTCGTTGAGGGTTTCATGGATTATAGCCGACCAGATGTACCAGAGGACCACCCGCTTTCACATTATTATAAAGAGAATGATGAGATGCGCCGACTGCTCCTTGCTGTTGAGGACCTCATACAGTATCCGATGATAAAGAACCAGTGGTTAGAACTCTACGACCAGATACGTCAGTATCCTATCCACTACCAACGTAAGCAGAACCAACTCTATCCTCTCTTGGAGAAGAAGGGCTTCGACCGCCCAACAACGACGATGTGGAACTTTGACGACATCATCCGTGATGAGATCAAGGAGTCGCTGCGACTCTTAGAGGCTAACGACGAAGAGGCCTTCATCGCTGCTCAAAGTGAGTTAATAGCTAATGCACGCGACTTGATGGAGAAGGAAGAGACTATTCTCTACCCTACTTCTTACGCACTTATATCAGCGGAAGAGTTTGAGGACATGAAGGCAGGCGACCAAGAGATTGGTTTTGCATTCTTCACTGTGGACACTCCATCATCACCCAACACCCACCATTCAACACCTAAAGAAGGCTTTGCAGAAGACCTCCAAGCCCTTCTCTGTAAGTATGGCTACTCGGCAGGACCACAGCAGGAGTTGGATGTGGCAACAGGTAAGCTTACCTTAGAGCAAATCAACCTCATCTATCAGCACCTGCCAATCGACATCTCCTTCGTAGACGAGAACGAGTTGGTGAAGTTCTATTCTGATACTGACCACCGCATCTTCCCAAGGTCGAAGAATGTCATCGGTCGACAGGTATCTAACTGCCACCCTCGTAAGAGCGTGCACATCGTTGAGGAGATTGTTGCAAAGTTCCGTAGTGGCGAACAAGATAAGGCTGAGTTCTGGATTAACAAGCCTGAAGTGTTCCTCTATATCGTCTACTTTGCTGTGCGCGATAAGCAAGGTCGCTTCCGTGGCGTACTCGAAATGATGCAGGATTGTACACATATCCGTGAACTGACTGGCTCACAGACCTTGCTGACATGGGCTGGTAAAGAGGAGGAAAACGCATCAACCACCACCGCTACCGATGATGAGAATAACGATGCACCGACTGCCCAAGCAGACAAGCAGATAGAGATAACTTCAGACACACGCTTGAAAGACCTCTTTGAAGTTTATCCTCATCTAAAGAAGGAACTTGCTGCTCGCTATCCATCCTTCAAGATGCTGAACACGCCATTAGGTAAGTTGATACTCAAGAAGGCCACTGTCCGCACTGCTGCTGAACGTTCAGGATTGGGCGAAGAGCGGTTTATTCAGTTGCTAAAGGATTGTATCTAAATCAAACTTAACAGTGGGTCTATCCCTATAAAGGTAACCTCACCCCCGCTTCCTCTCTGATTGTAGAGGGGAGCAAGGGGTGAGGTTGCACTTTATAGGACTACTAATAAAAGAATAAGGAACGTGTCCACTCTATTTATCAACATCTCCACATGAGAAAAATCGGTAATGCCTCCACCGTTCAGGATAATCAATAACATCGTAAGAAATCATTACATACTATTGAAGTAAGTATCTGCAAAATAAGCACATATCATCTCCTTTTATCACACTCATAACATTCAATAAATCAGTCCATTACAAACAGCGCTGTAGAAGACGCCCTTCTTGCCTCAAGAAGGGCGTCTTCTGCATGCAAGAAGGGCATGTTCTCGAACGAAGAAGGGCGTCTTCTTGTTGTATACTCGGCCTTTTCTCAAAAAAAGAAGGGAACAATCTATAAAATATCTTGACATTTTCTGTTTACCAGGTTAGTGTTCTATCTCTCACAGAGGACATTTTTTTCTCTCACAGAAGAACACAGATGAACAGAACACACAGCATTTCACAGAGACATTAAGTCAACCGATAACACAGAACCTTACAGCCACCATTAGCTATAACGTTCTGTGATATCTGTATGCCGAAGGCCTTCTGTGGGTTTGAAACTGTGCGCTATAATGTTCTGTTAAATCTGTGAGTTCTGTGAGAGAAAATACTACCCAGCGACTCTCAAGCGTTCATTTTTCTCACAGAAGAACACAGATGAACAGAACACACAGCATTTCACAGAGACATTAAGTCAACCGATTTCACAGAACGTTACAGCCAACATTAGCTGAAACGCTCTGTGTTCTCTGTATGCCGAAGGCCTTCTGTGAGTTTGAAACCGTGCGCTATTATGTTCTGTTAGATCTGTGAGTTCTGTGAGAGATAAACCTCCCCAGCAAATCTCATAGGCATTATCTCATCGAGTGGGTGCGTTCTATTTCTCACAGAATAACACAGAATAACAGAACACACAGCATTTCACAGAGACATTAAGTCAACCGATAACACAGAACCTTACAGCCAATAGAAGCCTCACCTCACCAAGCACTCGCCCGTAGAAATAGCCGAGCAATCCACCAACCCTAATCCCTCTGTAAAGCTATCTTTTGTTATTCATCCTTGCAAGGTTCAAAGAAAATACGTAAATTTGCCTACAAGAATCACGTATTATGACAAGAAATATATTACACATCATAAGCTTGAGCCTGCTACTCTTGGGTGTTACGGCTTGCAAGCAAGAAAGAAAATCAAACGATATCATCACAAAGATAGCTCCAAAACCTCATGTGCCGAGTGGTACAAAGGCTATGGATGAATTCAAGTATGAGAAGAAAGTGGAGTGGATGGGTGCTACCTATACCATTCGCATACATCGTTTTGCAGATAAATCACTATATACTGTAAGTGACGAGGACGGCCGCAAATACTATGACAACAAGTTTCAAGTACAGATACTACGCTCGGATGGTTCATCATTCTACGACCGTACGCTTACAAAAGACGATTTCAGAGAGTTTACCGACAATCAGTACGCTAAGAATGGAGCCTTGATAGGTTTCATGTTCGACCGAGCTGAGGGCAACAAACTATACTTTGGAGCAAGTGTTGGCTCTCCTGACCCAAAGAGCGACGAGTATGTTCCCTTAGATGTAACCATCGATAACATGAGTAGGATGCGTATCAATAAGGCAACACAATTAGACACTCCAAGCGACCAACCCGAACAGCCGAAGAGTGAAGTGGATAAATCGGAGGAAGAAGGGGTGTAGGGAGTGGGGGACCTCCCCCGACCCCTCCGAAGGAGGGGAGGCCCAAGCTGCTAAATACCCTACAATTCCTTCGAAGGAGGGGAGTACTAAACTGCTGGGACCTCCCCCAGCCCCTCCGAAGGAGGGGAGGCCTAATAGGATAAGATTGGTGATTAGGCTTAAGTCTTATTAGCCTTATTACCCTTATTAGCCCAATACCCTTTACTACCCTTCCCTCACAAAGTCAAGGGCCTCTTTCACCTCTTCCTCGCTAACAGACTGGTTGATACGGATGTCGCCAATACCCCCTAAGAGCGTGACATTAATCTCATTTCCACGGTTCTTCTTATCATGATGCATCAGCTCAATGAGCCTTGCATAATCGTTACAGGTGATGGGCAGCGCACCATAATACGTACGGATGAAACTGACCGTCTGCCGCATACGCTCTGTTGGGAAACCTGTCTTCACTACAGAGAGGTATAATTCAGCTATCAAACCAAAGGCTACAGCATATCCATGAAGGATGGGACGATGCTCTAAAGCCCATGCCTCGAACGCATGACCAAAGGTATGACCAAGGTTAAGGGCCTTTCTAACACCCTTCTCGTGCGGGTCCTCCTCCACAATACGTTCTTTTATGCATACGCTTCTACCCAACATTCCACTCAACAACAGCAGGTCTGGCTCAGCAAGGTTGTAGTTTATTAACTCAGCCCACATCTTTTCATCAGCAATCAAACCATGTTTTAGCATCTCAGCATAGCCACTGCGGATATTAGCAGCATCAAGTGTCTTAAGCCAATCAGTGTTAAGAATAACCGTATTCGCCTCATTGAAGACCCCAATCTCATTCTTCAATCCACCGAAGTTCACGCCCGTCTTGCCACCAACACTGGCATCAACCATCGCAAGAAGCGTTGTAGGAATATTAATGAAGTTAATACCCCGCTTGAATGTTGATGCCGCAAAGCCACCAAGGTCGGTCACCATACCACCACCGAGGTTTATCAACAGCGAGTGACGCGTAGCCCCTCCCTGCTGTAAAGTCTCCCATACAGCCACCAAGGTGTCGAGCGTCTTACAGCTATCTGTCGTCCCAATCGTAATCACTTGAGCCCCTTTTAGACAGAAATCATCCTTGATAAGCTCCCAACACAACTCATGTGTCGTCTCATCAACAAGCACAAATATCTTGTCTTTCTCGCACTCAGAGATTGCTGTCGCCAGTTCACTCTTGAACTGTTTGGATATAATAATGTTCTGTTTCATAAGCTTCTCCTCTATAGTTCACAATACAAAAATAAGCCTTTTCAGCTTACAAAAACACAGAAACACGCTGATATTTCACACACTTTAATACTATCTGTCACGTTTTTGCGCACATTGCTCACTCTATGTGCAACCCTTTCAGAGGATTACACACCGTGTTTTCCTACGCAGAGAACTTTCATTCGGCCTCAACAACCAGCCGAACAACAACTATTTTAATAAATTACTTATATCTCATTAAACCTTATTCTTTTTTCATCGTCATACTTATCGTCCTACGACAAGATTAAGAACTTAACAATAAACTTATGGTAAAAAGACTGTTGACGTTTGTTCTTTTGCTGTCTGGCTCTATATCGATGCTGGCACAGAACAGGACAATTACGGGATCTCTCTACGATGGAGAGTTAAAAGAAAAGGTACCTTTTGCTGTTGTTCAGCTGCTGAAGCAGGACAGTAGCTACGTCGTTGGTGCCACATCAGACGAAGCAGGAAGCTTTAAGATTACGGCTCCTAATAACGGACGCTACATCTTAAAGGCATCGTATGTAGGCTACAAGACTATTTTCCAAAACATTACTATTGCCAACGAGCAGGATGTCTCGGTAGGACAATTAGACTTCCAAGTAGACACAAGGACATTGAAAGAGGTTAAGGTAGTGGCCAGTGCACCGAAAGTAGTCGTTAAAGCCGATACCTTTCAGTATAATGCTTCGGCCTATCGAGTGCCTGAAGGCTCCACTATCGAGGCCCTCGTAAAACGCTTACCGGGTGCAGAAGTGTCAAGCGACGGTACGATTAAGATTAATGGTAAGGAGGTTAAGAAGATTCTTGTAGATGGGAAAGAGTTCATGGTGGGCGACACCAAGACCGCAATGAAGAACCTTCCTACCTCTATCATACAAACGATTAAGGCCTACGACCAGAAGAGTGACCTCAGTAGAGTTACTGGTATTGATGACGGAAACGAGTCGACAGTACTCGATTTCGGTATCAAGTCGGGTATGAACAAGGGTCTCTTCTCTAATATCGACCTCGGTATCGGTACGCAAAACCGCTATTCAGAGAAGGCGATGGGCGCTTACTTCAATAATAAGTTCCGTATGATGGGCTTTGCATCAGCCAATAATGTCAACGACATGGGCTTTGGAGGTGGTCCACGTGGCGGCTTCGGCGGTGTGCGCCAAGGTCTGAACGCTACCAAGATGGTGGGTCTGAACATGAACTACGACAATGGTAAGACCCTGCAATGGGACGGTAGTGTGCGCTGGAACCACGCTAATGGCGACTTAAACACACGTGTAGCGAGTGAGAACTTCGTAGCACGACAAGGCTCATTTGCGAACCGCTTGTCACAAGAATACACCAGGAGTAACTCTTGGGATGGGCGTTTCAGACTCGAGTGGCGTCCCGACTCTGTATGGAACATTATGTTCCGACCAAATTTCCGACTAAGTAAGAGCGACGGACAGGTCGTTAGTTCGTCTGCAGCCTACAATGCCGACCCCTACGAAACGGTTGACGATCCATTGTCAACAGCCGCTATCGCACAGCTGAAAGGGCTTGGCGTGATGGTGAACACACAGCGTAACATGACCATCAGCTATGGTAACACCACTACTTTGGGGGCTATGTTACAGGTGAACCGCAAGCTCTCCAGCAACAGACGAAACGTCACCTTGCGCACAGATGCCAACTATAGTAATTCGGACTCTAAGACGTTCTCAACACAAGACATTGAGTATTTTCAGTTGCAGGACGCTCTCGGTAACGACTCTACCTACCGTGCTTACCGCTACAACCTCATGCCGACAAAGAGCTGGGACTATGCTTTGCAGGCTACTTACAGCGAACCAATAGCTCGCAAGACTTACTTGCAATTCAGCTACCAGTTTAAGTATGGCTTCTCAAAGAGCGACCGTGACACTTACGACCTGTCGGCTTTACCATCAGGGACGTTCGGTAGTTTGAAACCTGCCTACCGTTCATGGGACAACTATCTCGGCTTGTTGACCAACCCATTGGGCAACTACCTTGATAATAACTTGAGTCGATACTCTGAGTATCGCACCTATACTCACGACATGCAAGTGATGATGAGGATGATACGCGACAAATGGAAGATGAACGTGGGAGTAATGTTCCAACCACAGCACTCCACTTACATGCAGGACTACCTCGGTGTACATGTCGACACAGCACGCACGGTATTCAACTGGAGTCCTACCTTCGACTTCCGTTATAAGTTCAGTGAGCAGAGCAACCTACGTATCAACTATAGGGGTACGATCGCTCAACCAACAATGAGCCAGCTGCTTAGTATCGTCGACAACACCGACCCACAGAACATCTCAATTGGTAACCCTGGTCTGAAACCAGCCTTCACCAATAATTTCCGCTTGTTCTATAACACCTATAAACAGAGTCATGCGCAGGCGTTGATGACCTTTGCAAACTTCTCAACAACCCGAAACGCCATAGGAAACAGTGTCACCTACGATGCTGTCACAGGTGCTCGTACGATACAGCCTGTCAATGTGAATGGCAACTGGGGAGCTGATGCAGGACTGATGTATAACATGAGTATCGACTCAGCTGGCGTATGGAACATCCATAGCTTCAGCCGTGCTAACTTCAACCGCTACGTCAGCTATCTACAGCTGAACCGTACAAGTAGCTTAGACAAGAATATCACGAAGTCGCTTAACTTAGCTGAACGACTTGCTGCAAGTTATCGTACATCGTGGTTGGAGTTAGAGTTAGACGGGTCAGTAGACTATACTAACACGAAGAACAACCTACAGAGTATGAGCAACCTACGCACATGGCAGTTCGCTTACGGTGGTACGCTGAGTCTTAACCTACCATGGAACATGAGCATCTCGACCGACCTCCACCAGACCAGTCGACGTGGTTATAGCGACGCATCATTGAACACCAACGAGCTACTCTGGAATGCACAAATATCACAGAGTATGCTGAAAGGGAACGCGCTGACCTTCAGCTTGCAGTTCTATGACATCCTTCGTCAGCAGAGCAATCTCTCACGTGTCATCAACTCTGTGAGTCGTACGGATACAGAATACAATAGTATCAACAGCTATATCATGCTGAGAGCAACCTACCGTCTGAACCTCTTTGGTGGTAAGAACGCTATGCCGAAACCAAAGGATGGTCCTGATTTCGACCGAAACGGGCCGGGTATGGGGCCACGGGGCGGTCAGCGTCCTCCAAGAGGGGAACGTCCATCAGGTCCTCCACCATCAGGCGGTGGCTTCGGTGGCTTCTAACAGACAGGATATATAGTTGGCGTAGGTGCGTGAGCGCTTTCTGACTGAGGATAAAAGACAAGGTAACGGCGCAAACAAGCTTAGGCTGACAATAAAAGAAAAGACATCGGAGTGGACGACGACAGACTGAACAAACGCCGTCGACACCCGAAAGAGCGAGAGAGCCTCACCCCAACCTATCTCCAAACGGAGCGAGTCAGGGGTGAGGCTTCATTCTTTTAAGAACACTTGCACAGTCCTTTGAAAATGCTTACCTTTGTCTGCAAAGCTAAATCTTACAAGGGACTGAACCCTAACAAACAAATACATTGAAGATACAAAGTCGTAAAATGAGACAGACCAATCACTTTATTATTGCTGTGGGCTTGCTGTTTGCGCTCTCTGCAAACACACACATCGCTCACGCACAGGGACGAAATATGCAGGAGAAGGTGAAGAACTATTTCCTACAAACGCTCAAAACAAAACAGGACGAGGAGCTGAAGAGCAAGGAGGCCTACCAACGTAACCGACCTTATACGACGTCTATACAACAAGTAATGAAGGCTAATGAGATTGCAGAAAACCAAAAGATGGTGTGGACGGCATGGTGTGAAGCCAACCGAGCGTTGAAGGAAGAGAAACTTGCCAAGCCCGAGGATTTACGGAAAGGGGTGAAGGCTTCATGGCACCTGCCTATGACCTTGGAGAAAGAGGCGGTCATGCCCTACTATTATGGACGAAAGGGAAGCAGCGAGGGAAAGCTGCCCTTGTTCCTTTACCTGCATGGTTCTGGTCCGAAAGAACAAGAATGGTCTACCGGACTTGCCTTAGGCAACAGGTTCAAAGACGGTCCTTCGCTCTATTTCATCCCACAGATTCCTAACGAGGGCGACTACTATCGCTGGTGGCAGGTGGCTAAGCAATTTGCTTGGGAACGCCTTCTCCGACAAGCACTCGCCGAGGGCAATGTCGATGCCAACCGCCTTTATGTCTTCGGAATATCTGAGGGAGGCTACGGCAGTCAGCGTCTTGCCTCGTTCTATGCCGACTACTGGGCTGCAGCAGGGCCTATGGCAGGGGGCGAACCACTGAAGAATGCACCCATAGAGAACTGTGCTAACATAGGGTTCTCATTCCTTACAGGGGCTGACGACACTGGGTTCTACCGCAACATACTGACTTATTACACACAAGTGGCCTTCGATTCGGCACAGTTGGCACGTCCAATGGATGCCGACAAGCGGCCGCTCTTTGTTCATCGCATCAATCTTCTACCTGGGATGCAACACCATATTAATTATGACCTCACCACCCCTTGGCTGAGAAAATTTGTCCGTAACCCCTATCCAAAGACTGTTCTTTGGGAAGACTACGAGATGGATGGGCGACATAGGTCAGGTTTCTACAACCTTCAAGTGATAGCTTCTCCTACGAAGAATCGCACCTACTATGACATGACTATCCATGATAACGTGGTAAGAGTCAGTATTCGAGAGGTGGAATACACCGCTGTTGAGCGTGACAAACAATGGGGAATTGAAATGAAATTCAACCGTAACTACACCACAGCAAAGGGTGGACGGCTACGTATCTATCTGAACAATAAGCTCGTAAACATGGCTAAGCCCGTGACAGTCATCGTCAATGGGCAGGAATGTTATCGTAAGACTGTGAAGCCAAACCTGCAAGACATGATAAATAGTTGCACCGAATACTACGACCCCTATCGTGTTTATCCAGCCTCTATCGAGGTTAGTTATTAGGCTCAATGGGCTTTTCAAGTGGCGACACAAGGGTTTTTCATAGTGTTAACGGCTGATTATCTATGCGAGGAGTATGTATCGAACAGGTTGTAAAACACAAACATAGCGAGGGCAGATAGCCTTGTCTTCCCTCGTTCTCACCCCTTACTACTCTTTAACTCCTTAACGGCTTGTCAATAATTTTCGCCCCTCTTGAAACTAATACACGCCCTTCTACGTTCAAGAAGAGGCCCTTCTGCGTTCAAGAACATGCCTTTCTTGCATGCAAAAGACGCCCTTCTTGAGGCAAGAAAGGCGTCTTCTTCAACAGAGTATGTAATATGCTGATATATTACAAGTTACGAAGTTCGTTTTTACAGATGATATTGTCTTGATTTAAGGACAAACCTGTGTGTTTTTGTCACATATTTTCATGAATTAAGAAAGTTATCTGAAGGTTTAATCCTCAGAGGTTTTCACAGAATGAGTAAGGACCTATTCGCACCCGAGAAGGTACCTTATAGCAGTGCCTTCTATAAGGTTGTCGCACGAAAGAGATTGTGCACTTAGAATAAAAGAACCATCAAAAACGGGACTACCTCCGTAAAGGTAATCCCGCAAATCTAATACTTCTAAAGATTATGATGTGCTATAAGCCTATAGTTAAGCGTCTCATCAAGAGCTTGTTGTGTAGGAACTTAAAGCACTTTCAGACGATATTCTGTTAACGCAACTTATAGCCCTTGAACGCATAGAACATGATATAACCAAAGCATACAAAGCAAAGACCATAGGCATATCGAGCATCTAAAACATCCTTTAAGAGGCCAAACAACACTGTGATAGCTGCTCCACCGATAAGTCCCATGGTTAAGAGTGACGACCCTTTCTTGGTGAACTTACCCAAATCCATCAGTGCTAAAGGCCAAAAAGCAGGCCACATCAGTGAACAGCCTAAGGCCATGACACCAACACTAAAGATACTATAAACCCCTGGGAGAAGGACGACAAGGGCAGTGCCCAGCAAGGCTACGAACGAACATATCTGTAAAGCACGTGTCTGAGAAAGATACTTAGGGATAAGGATAATTCCCGCTATATATCCAATACTAATACTAATCGGTGTTATCCAAGAGTAGTTCTCTGGATGAGTAAGCCCTAACTCGTTTGCATAATCAATCAGTGTACCCAAGACGATGGTCTCTGCACCAACATAAAAGAAGATGGCAATAGCGCCAAGAACCAAATGTGGAAACTGGAAAACAGACTTTTTACTATTCGCATAAGCAGACACCTCTTGGTCAATCTCATCTGTTTCACTACTATCCTCACCAGCGGCCTTCACCTCTGGTAATGGTGATAAAAGCGCCACAACACCCAAAGCAATGAAAAGAAAGATAATCACAGCAAAGGGTTTACCTAAGTCATCTATAGCAACACTGCCTGAGGCTCCTGCAAAGAAAGCAATAAACAGAGGCGATACTGGCCAAGCTAACTTGTTAATCATACCCATAATAGAGATACGCTTTGCGGCACTCTCCGTTGGTCCTAATATCGTAACGTAAGGATTAATAGCTGCTTGTAAGAAGGTATTGGCCGTTCCACAGAAAAAAGAAGCCGTCAGGAACAAAGGAAAACTCTTTGCATCTGCCGAGAAGATAAATGCTCCGAAAGCTATGGCAAACATTCCAAACGCAGTAGCCATCGTACGCTTATACCCTATCTTACTGATTAATATTCCCGCAGGATAGCCAAAGATGAGGAAAGGAAGGAATGTTGCACCAATAAGCATATACGCTTCCATGGAAGAGACGCTTAACGACACCTTCAATACTGGTACCAATAAAGAATTAATACCCAGTGCAAAACCACAAGTGAAAAACATTAGTCCTAAGAATGCCATAGGTACAAGGAAACTCTTTTGTTCTTTCATAAGTCTATTAACAACACTTTTGATGAATACTATTATATATGTAATATGGGACTATAAGAGATATGCTCCAAAATAAAGGAGTGATGGGATGCCCACAAGCAAGAATGATGCACAATGTTTTCAGTGCTACAACGCTTTGATAACAGGAACAGAGATGTCAAAGGATGTGATTGAACACTAACCTTAGAAATGGCACCTTCTCACTTCTTTAAGCGTTATGAAAAGATTACCAAAGAGTATATAAGTCCCTAAACACCTATTATCAACGACTGATATGCTCTATCATTTATAATTGTTGGAAGGCCCAACAAATGTTACTCTGTATGTTGTCATTTCAAGAGAAAACCTAACTCAAGTGTTGCAATAAAGCCACATTAAATCTTGAATGACGGTGCAAAGGTACAAAAAAAATGCGAAAGTCTATCATAAAAAGATAGCTTTCGCATTCAAACTCTTCGTAAAAAGATAAAAAAAAGTGTCATTTCGTATGTCGAAGTATCTCATCACGACACTCCTCCATCAGCCATTTTGGTGTACTCGTTGCGCCACAGATGCCTACTGTCTCTACCCCATTAAACCAGTTCATGTCGATTTCATCAGCGCTCTCAACCTGATGGGAGTTTGGATTCACACTTAGGCACTCATGGAAGAGGACCTTACCATTCGAACTCTTACGCCCTGCCACGAAGAGAATCAAGTCATGACGGGCAGCGAAGGTAGAGATGTTGGGCATGCGATTAGCCACCTGTCGGCAGATAGTATCAAAACTTTGGAACTTAGCATCAGGGGAGATATGACGCTGGATGTAGTCTATTATCTTATGAAACTCATCCAAACTCTTTGTCGTTTGAGAGTAGAGATAAATGTCATGGGTGAAGTCTAAGGCCTTTACATCCTCAAACTTCTCTATCACAATGGCATGACTATGGGTCTGACCAACCAGTCCGAGAACCTCTGCATGACCGTTCTTTCCAAAGATGACAATGGAGGACGACGCACTAAGGGTTTGTCCCTCGCCCACTGCAGGAGGGAGAGATACAGAGGAGGAAGATGTCGTGTCTTCTCCTTTTGTTAAGGGTCTGAGTTTTGATGGGTCGTCGACAGTTGTGTTACCCTTGGATGTTATCATATAAGAAGACTGTCGTCCCTTCTCATACTGAGTCTTGATACGCCGCTGAAGGGCGAGGACCACGGGGCAAGTAGCATCTATGATCTCAATGTTATTACGCCTTGCAAGCTCGTAGGTCTCGGGAGGCTCGCCATGAGCACGCAGTAGAACCTTCACATCATGAAGCTCGCGCATCTGCTCATGGTTGATGGTGATGAGTCCTTTCTTCGTCAGACGCTCCACCTCCATACTGTTATGTACGATGTCACCTAAGCAATATAACTTTGTCCCTTTGGCTAATTCTTCCTCGGCTTTCTTTATGGCTGTGGTCACACCAAAGCAAAAACCACTACCGTTATCTATCTCTATTTGAAGCATTCCTACTATTTGTATAAAAGAGTGAGAGGAGTGGATGGGAGGTAAGGAAATATCCCCCTATCCACCTCACTACCTAATAACTCGTTCACTTGTAGACTTGTCTACTTGTCAACTCATCAATCTTTACTTGTCACTGAAACGAATGAAAGGAAGTTAAGACACTACCCCCTATCCGCCTCACTATCTAATAACTCGTTCACTTGTAGACTTGTCTACTTGTCAACTCATCAACTTGTCTACTCGTCTACTTATCTACTCCTTCACCTGAATAACCATGGCTCCAGTGCGTCCGCTATACTCTGGTGCGTATGCACACTGTACTGTACAGGTTCCAGTTTGGTAAACACCAGCGCGATCAACGTAATACTCGGTCTCAACAACATGTTTACCCTTAGCCATCTCATCGAAGTAATAGTTAGTGGTGTAGTCCTTTGGAGCAATATAATACCCCCAACGATAACCACTCAACTGGCTGACAGGCTCAAGGCAGGCCGCACGCTTGTCAACAACCTGTACGAAATCGTAATCACGATCAGCAATGATTGTCAAACGGATGCGCACCTTGTCACCCACCTTAAGGTGCATAGTCTTCTTGAAAGACACGCTATCTACCAGCACCTCACGCATAATCTTCATTCCAGATGCGGCTGCAGAGATGTCTGTCGAAGCCTGGAAGAACTGTGCATAGACCGCCCCCCAGCTGGTGCCTGTGCTTGTCTTATTGATTGTTAGCTCATGACGGGAAGGCGATTGAATGTCGACAGGCTGCGTGGCCTTCACATATCCCAAGCCAGCAGTAGGCTGTGTCGTCTGTAAAGGTTGGTTGTCAAGCAACAACGTAGCGTGTTCTCCGTTCTGCATCAGCCAGTTACCCTTATTTGTAAAGGCCCAAACAGCATTAACAGAGTTCAATGGTGTGTCCCAAGCCTGCGTGCGCTTCTCCTGTAAGAGCCACCGCTGCATCTCGAGAAGCGTCTTACTATCGTTAGGTGCGATGGTCTTTAAAGCCTCGATAGCCGCTACCTGCGTTGGTATCTTATAATCACGCCAACTGTAATAAGCGTTTTTAGAATCAAAGTAACGCCCCTTCTCCTCCGTATAAACCGTATATTCCTTGATACTCTGTAGGTATTGACGTGCCTTCTCAATCCTACCATACTGCTGAAGAATTACTGCTGTGTTAGCCTTACCATAAATGGTTAATTCCGTAGGCCTCTTGGTCAAGCGGTCAATGAGGTACTTTATATCATTTGTAGTTCGGTCGTGATAGAACAAAGCATTGGTGTAGAGATAATCACAAAGGTCATCAGACGGGAAGAGAGTAGTGTCATACTCCTTCTCGTAACGCTTCATCTCCTTCACACACTTAGCCACCTTCTTATCCATAAAACGGAAAGAAGCCTTAATCATGTCCGTTTGCTCTGGTGTAGGAGTCGTAATACTCTGCAGACGAGCGAGTGTCTTTGTCACCGCAACCGTCATATACAGACTTCCCTTCATCTCTGGCCACCAAGAGAACGAACCATCAGATTGCTGCAAATCCTTCAATTTCTTGAAGATTGAAGTAAGGTTGTTCTGCAACTGATTAGCGTCGAAGAAACGCACGAGTTGCTGTTTTTGTTCGCTTTCGTTCTTTGCCTCCATCACCCAAGGCGTCTCATTAAGTGCCAGCGACTTAAGTTCTTGATTCTTCTCCAAAGCCGACATCATTGAAGTCTCCTTACTGCTCTCCTTCTTCCATTGCTCAATAGTCTGCTTAATCACTGGTGAAGTACTCATGATGTGATTACCCAAGTAATTTGCATAATAAGCCGATACAAGACTGATAGCATTATCGTCATTTGTCTTAGAGATGTATGGCAAGGCTTGAATCATCAACCAGTTAGGGTTGTTAGTGTACTCTACTGTAAGTTTCTGGTCGGTACTCTTCTTTGGGAAGAGCTTACTGATATCTATTGTCTTAACGCCCGCCTCATTCTGAGTAAACGGATAGGTGTTTGTAACATACTCCTTATTAGGAAGTACTGAAAGGTAGTGTTGCTCCCCATCAGAGAACCCACCGCCCTCAACCAGGAAGCGTACAATGAGCAAGGATTGGTCAGCTGTAAGCTTGTTAGCGTCCTTTGCCAACAATGAAGCTAAACTATATGTTGCCGAACCACCCCCCTGTGCCTTCAAGACAACAGCCTTACTATCCGTGAAGAGCACCTTCTCCGTTGCAGGGTCAAGTATTTCAATCTTTGCCTTAGCATTGATATCCTTCTCAGAAAGGTTGAACAAGCGCGCAGAAAGCATCGCCTCATCACCCATACGGACAAAGCGAGGCATGTTAGGTTGCACCATCAAGGTCTTCTGAGCCACGATGTCATCAGAAAGGAAGCCATTGTTCATATCCTCATCGTGTGCTAATCCCATGAAGCGCCACGTTGTTAAGCTCTCAGGAAGGGTAAACTTAATACTTACATTACCGTTCCCATCTGTCTGCAACTGTGGATAGAAGAAAGCAGTCTCATTGAGGTTCTCACGCATAGAAGGCTTTACAGTCTTCGTTTTGTCCTTTTCTTGTTTTATCTCCTCATCTTTCTTGATCACAGGAGCAGTAAATTTCACTTCCGATCCATTGTCATCTTCATAGCCATCCTTAGATACCTCGGCCATAGGAGACTCCTTTGTCTCAGCCCGTGAATCAAAAGTACGTGTCATACTCATCATCCTGTAGGATTGAGAAGAGTAATCACGTGTATCTGGAAAACTAAATTGTTGTAAGAAGCGGCTATCAAACTTTGAGAAAGACAACTGATCCACATTATAATAATGAAGGTTTGCATCAGCTGAAAGATAGAAGCCACTATAGCGAGGACTACGCCATTCAGCAAATGTATAGTTAAGTGAGAAGAAGTTGATAAAGCTCCATGAATGAGACATAAGCTCGTCAAGACTCTTATCATAAAGCGTTGCCATCAACTGAGCATTAGCCGCCTTACCATCAGGACGATTAATGGTCACTGTCCATTCCTCCTGTTGTCCTGGGGTGAGCTTATTACGGAATGTCTTCCATTTCACTATTAAGTTCTTATCTGGTAACGGACGGCTAATCCTCTCAGAATGCCTATACAGAACGCCATTCTTTACCCAAGCATAATTAAGAAATATCTCATCACCATACTCTTCCTTATATATAAACTTGCGTGTCGTTATACTATTACTCTGATTGAAAGCACCTGTCTCAATCACTTTATCGCCTGAGAAGATAGAATAAACAACATACTGATTCTCATCGCTTGAGCCTACCTGCATATAAATAGGACCTCCATCACGAGGGAATTGGTTCCCACTTAGATAGAACCAGTCATGTGTCTCAATAACAGGACGCTTATCGTCTAAAGAGAAGACAATAAAGTCGTGGTCTATTGTATCCGTCCCACAAATTGCATGTAGACGATAAGTTCCAGAGGACAAAGCCTTTATAGCAACCTCCTCATTAGCCTTCACGGTCGTGTAATTGCCATATACATACTTACTCTTATCCTTCTGCTGTGGTACTATCACATATTTCACGGTACCATCAAGAGTATTTCCTGCAACATTATAGTAACCGAACTTTATCGTTTTAAGGCTATTGCGCAGATTCTTATAAGGGAGATTACAAGACAAGAACGTCTCTTTTGTCCCTATTGGTAACGACGCATAGCCCTCATGTGTCTCACCGGCAGCATCAGTCACCGACGCTTCCACACTAAAACGATAGAATAGTGAGCGAAAGTCTTTATTACCGGCTTCTATTTCCTTCTTGACCTTGTCAGAAAATACAAAAGGTACGGTAACAACGAACTCACCCTTATCATCTGTCATAACGTCCTGTTCGTTCACGCTTGCAACGTCTTCATAGAAGCTACACCAATAGCTTGTATTACGCGTGACAACGTAATGCACCTTTGCACCTTGTACTGGTACACCAGCAAAACTCTTAGCATGTCCAATCAACTTGATAGTGTCACCGATAGCATACTTGTCCTTATATTCGTCAAAACTTACGTCAAACGTTGGGCGCTTATACTCATCTACCGAGAATGACTCATACCCTTTTGTACCATAATCTGCCTTGATAGAGAATCGTCCAGTCAGTCCACTTGTAGGCAGCTCAAAGTCGGCTGCAGCAGTACCGAAGCTGTCTGTAGTCACTGACTTACGTCCAATCTCCTTATAATTAGCGTCACGTAAGATCATATCGAAGGTTAGTCCGCCTGCAGCCTTCGTCTTATAGCCTTGCTTTGTATTCCGATAAGCAATGACAGATGCGTGCACTGTCTGTCCAGGACGATAGATACTCCTATCCGTGAAGACCTCAGTTACCAAGTTGTCATAGTTTCTCCCGCTGTAATCATACGAACTTTCCAGTCTTACTTCCCTAAAGGCTTTATCCTTACTCGTAGCGACATAGATCTTTGGGGTATTGCTTTCCGACTCAAACACAACCTCCCCTTTCTTGTTCGTCACCTGCTTCTTTACAACAGAAGACTTACCATAATATTCTGCATAGGTAGCTCTAACCTTTACATCGGCTACTGGTTGCCCATCCACAACATTAACTACAACATACCGTGACAGCCCCTTCGGCTGCTGTTCAGACATGACATAGAGGTCACTAACATAGTAGAAAGCATACTCTGGCAGGACATCCCTATTAGAACTCTCTATCTTAATAAGGTAGACACCCAAAGGTAATGTAGGCATTAAGAAGGAGTCCTTCACCTCTTCATAGTCCTTATGACCAGTGTAAGTACGGTTGATTGTCTGCTTTGTTGCGGGCAACAGGCTTGCCATCAACTTATCCCTATCCTTCTCAACATTGACACGAAGGAGGTGATCTCCAGCCAGTCTCGTACGTGTAACAGTTACGGTAACATTCGACAAGTTGCGTGTATTCAGTCTAACCCAGTTATTCTTCTCCGACGAACTAACATTAGACTTATCAAAACGAGCATCGAACATCGGTTTTGTCAGTGACATACGGATATTACGTAAACGCACTATTCGCTTCCATGAGGCCCATCTAACGAGGGCATCATCAATATAAGCTATCTTCTTCTCAACGGGTGTGTCCTTGCCCATACATAGATAACGTTGTATTGCAACTTCCCCACTTATAGGCAAGTCGCTATACTCTTGCATGAGTGAGTCGAGCTTTGGGATACTCTCTTCCTTCTCCTCTATCCCCATCAAGGCCGTGTAGCAAGCTGCTTCTCGGTTTCCAACGCTTTTGTAATAACTATGTAGTTTATCGTAGTTACCCACCTGCATACCAATAACATGCAACAAGTCGCCCTTGAAGATATTATCGTCTTTACCGAGTTCTACCAACGGCTGAAAGTCAGCTGCTTTCTGGCTTGCCAATAGAGAAGGGTTGGCAAGTGCCTTCTTAAAGTAGTCGTCAGCATTACCATCATCTTCATTCCGACTTATCACACCCAAGACACAGTTGTAGATAGCCGATAAGATCTCATCCTTACCTTCTACCATCTTTGCCTTTGCCTTCAATCGTTTAAGTTCCACCTCAGCAGAGTCTGGTGCAATCTCTGTCTGTAACCTTGATGCCATCAGACTTGCTGCTAACACCTGCCCATAGGCCTTCTCTCTTTGTGCCTTCCGTTCAATCTGCTGCAATAAGCTGATTTGTGTCTTTGGCAGGTCCATTCTCTCTGCTTGATTTACTTGTTGCCATAAGGCATCAAAACTCTGTGCTGTTACGCTGATAGGCAACAACAGAAATATAATTGATAAAATGATAAGGGATTTTCTCATACTCTCTTTCTTTTTATTAATTGCAAAGATAATGATTTCAAAGGATATTTCAAAAGGCAAGCTATGTATATTATAGAGTATTAATATTCCTACCTTATTATATAATTAAACGTATCGAAGCTTGTAAAGCCCATCTCCTCCAACTGCTGCCGACTCTCTTGACGGTCTTTGTCTGTGTTATATTTGGGTATCAAGGGTAAGCGAATAATCACCTTATCAGCATACCCGTTCGCTGCTAACCACTGAAGGTTACTGATTACCAGAGCGTTGTCTTTACAAGTGTATGCCTTATAGATATCAGGGTTCATATCCTTAATATCAACATACCACAGCTTTATCAAAGGGGCAACAGACTTGACCCTCTCAAGCTGTACATTAAGTGATGTCTCTATTGTCAACATCCATTCAGGGTTCATTATGCCTGCAAAGGCCTTGATGAAGTCTGAATGTAAGAGGGGTTCACCACCTCCAAAGCAGATGCCACCACCCGTTGCCATAAAGTAGAGGTCGTCTATCTCCACCTCACTATATAACTCTCCTGGCGTCATCCTGCACCACACCCCGTCAGCTTGTAAGCACTGAGGATTTAAGCAGTAGACGCAATGAAGCGGACAACCATGGAACCCTACCAATGTTGTTACACCCTCCCCATCGGTAGAGAGCCTATGCCGATTGATGGCAATAAACGGTGATGTTAATTCTGACTGCATTTCTCTTGATGGGATTGTGGGGCTGCACTGTTTTCTAACTCTTTCTCTAAATACTCCCTGTCTATCTCTCCTACTTTGTCAAGAGAGGGTTCTAAACGGACAACCATATCGTTAGAATTACGAATAGACTTCACTGCTATCACCTTATCTATATACCCATAAGATGAGAACACGAGCGTGTCATTGCGATTAACCTGCAAGGCAAACCTTCCATCCTCGCCCAAAGACACTCTCTTCTTACCACCTTGTATAATAATATTAACCTCAGAAGCTGCCTCACCAGATGACGCATTAAGCACTCGCCCACTAATAGCTATGGAGCACTTCAAATCTCTTGTGTGTGCTTCTGGCATAACTTCTGTCTCGCCCTGAACTAACATATCTACAGAATCCTGAGCTTTGCTCTCAACGTTGCAAGCTTTGGGAGTATTCTGACATGATGTAAGCGGGACCGTAGCAACGCATAGCCCTGCAGCCAGACCGGCCACCTTTATGCCCCATCCCTTGCGTTTCCGTTCTCTTAACTGTGTCTCTAAATAGCGTATCTCTGCCTCACAAGCAGGGCAAGTACCCGCACAATCCCCCTCATAGTGACATTCTTTGGGTTGATAGCTAACCCAAGTTTAACACCCACTTTCGCCTAATCTAACTGTCACCGTGCTTTCATCGTTTTTCTTATGGGCTCTGTGTCCTACAAATTTTATTCTTTTT
>QWCI01000211.1_pt1 | contig 24025 bp, 32 predicted proteins | sample 1972541 | NCBI WGS metagenome assembly QWCI01 (sample SAMN09866712, study PRJNA288562) | Human oral metagenome isolate term3_saliva, whole genome shotgun sequencing... | isolation source: mouth | host: Homo sapiens | place: USA: California | reverse complement strand
ATCAATGAGTTTAGACCGTTCCTCTGCTGAGAGAGCTCGTTCTTTGATGTGGCGCTTTACCAATTCAACTGCCTCCTCAGGTGACTCCACAACAGCAGCCATGCCACCGGAGTCGTGAATTTGTTTAATGTTGTATAGTTGATAGTCTGAGGCACCATATTTACTGGAGTCACATTTTACTTCTAGTGCGAAGAATAAGCCAGCAACACAGCCTAGTAAATCTGGTATACCTTTAGTTTGAAATTGAGAGCCATGGATTTTCATCCAATGGCCCCCTACTTCTCGTTCTAATGCTCGGACTATCTTTTGTTGTAGATTAGTCTCGGGCTTCTTCATTAGATAGCCTCATCGAGTTTTTCTTGAATGTACTCACGTACTTTGTCCAGGTTCTTACGGTCCTTTACAGGCATCTTAGCTAAGCTGATACCATTATCTTTAGCGAAGGAACGGCACTCGGATAGGTTCAATGTGAACACATCCACCTCATCGGCTTCTTCGTCATCGTCTGCTTCCTCGTCCTCTTCTTCGTCAGTATCATCTAACGCTTCTTGGATAGCGGCTAAAGCAGCGGACTTTCGTTTCTTTTGCTTAGCTGTGAGTTTGATTTCATTCTCTTCCGCAAACTCTACGAGTTGGTCTAAGCCCATATCCTCGAGGTCTACTTCTTCTTCGTCCTCTTCCTCATCGTCAGCTTCGTCCTCGGACTCTGTATCTTCATCCTCTGCTTCTTCGTCTGCCTCTTCTTCCTCTTCGTCATCACCAAGAGCATCTTGAATAGCAGCTAGTGCGGCTGATTTACGCTTCTTCTGCTTAGCTGTGAGCTTAATATCGTTCTCATCAGCGAACTCAATAAGCTCTTCAAGAGACATTTCCTCGAGGTCTACTTCTTCGCCTTCGTCTTCATCGGACTCCATGTCAGCCGCATCCAATGGGAATACGTCTGTTACACGAGAGCGCTTCTTGCCGTCATAGGTCTCATGTGTTACAGTTACACCACAGTTGCAGCCTTCACATTCATCTAGGTTGAGTTGGAAAGCTTTGTCCGGTACAGGTACACCAAGGGCAATCAGCAAGTTTTTAAGGTTAAACAAGGACTGAGGTAGCAAGCTAGTATTATGGTAGATTTTGCTGTTCTTCTGTGGGCCATCAATTACCTTGAAGACCCATTTTAAGTATTGGTTACCTTGTTGGGATTCTTCTACACTAACTTCATCAACGGTTACGATATATTCGCCTTCTGGAATAACTCCACCTACGGATACGTCTTTCATGTTTAGATTTACTACTCTTTTAGCCATTTCATTCTTCTCCTGTCATTAATTCAATGATATCCTTATAAGTTGGGTTCACAATGGACTTAGGTACCTCACCCTCTAGTGTTGGGTCTCGTCTAAGCTTTGTGATATATTTGGAATGTGGACCAAGTCTCATGCGGTATTCTACTACCTCTTTAGAGGTTACCTTACCGCCCTTCTTAACTTGCTTCACAGTCTCACTAATGTAAGTATTACCAATCACCCCTACGGCCGCATTGAGGATTTTAGCTACGGATGGTGATACATATGGACCCACCTCTGGTGTAATCATATTGTCCTCATCGTAGTCCTCCACCCGTGTCTCACGGTCTTGGGCAGTAAATACAATATTGAATGGTAAGTCACGGAATAGCATTAGCCAAGTCTTCATGAGACCAGAGATTTCACCCCAGCCACGTTGGCTAATGGTACCAGTCGGTGCTACCTTCTTAGCAGCTAGCTCTTGTAGAGCTGTGACTGTATCAATACAAACAGTCTTGTATCTATCAGTATCTTTAAGGTACCAATAGAGTTCTTCAAATTCATCCCAAGAACTAATAGATATTACATACGCATCTTTAGTCTCACGGATGGAGGTAGTGCCCTCTTCTCGTATATCAACGATTAGAATAGGGCCTGGGCAGCTAGCAAGAAATGTGGTCTTACCAGTACCACTTCTACCATATACGAGCATTTTGAGATAGTGCTCTACCTCCTTAACTGACTTGATACGGTCAGCTATCGGATGGCTCTGAGTCGTCTTCTTCGCTCGTGTCTTTATTTTCATGCGAGTAGCTCCTTTCTTCAAAATCACATTCCCGGATATAATGGGTATCAAGGCCCATCATCTCTGCTTGGCATAGGGTATAGAACTCGCAGTGCTCACATTCACGGGACAATAGCCGGTATGGAAAGTCTTTCAAGTGTTCCATTTCCTTAGCTATGATTTGTAGCTCTGAGAGTAGCATATCCACCATACCTTCCGGCTTAGGCATATATCTACGCTCATAGAATTTATTTCTACGGGCGTTCTCTAGCTCTGCTAGGTAGTCATCAGGGTTGAGACCATTATCAAGGATAGCTTGCATATAAGTAGCTTCATCGGTCTTGATTTTCTTGTTACGGCTAAGTGTGCCATTTTTCAATAACTGTGGCACCGTAGGGGGTTTTGTAAGCAAGTAGTCGAAAGCTACACCAGTTGGCTCATATCCAAGTATCTGACATACACGGATATAAATGGCCGTTTGGAGGTCATTCATTCGATAGCCGTCAGTAGGAATAGCTCTACCTACTGTCTTATGTTCACCCACCCAGAGACCTCGGTCATTTTCAAATAGCCAGTCAATACGGCCGGTGATGAATACGCCGGGCACTATCTCGAATGGCTCTTGGCCTTCTTTCACATTACCGAAGGATAGCTCTGTGGCTATTGTGTGGTATCGGTCATTGGCCCAATGTTCTTCATAGCCAATCATGATACGCTCACACTCAGTGGGAAGGTCACCATAATACTCCTTCTCCTCTTCCATGAGGTTATCATACTCGGCCTGTGCTTCTTCGATGACTGGGTACCAGTCTTCACCTTTGAGATAGAGTTCTAAGCAATCATGGATAATAGAGCCTCTTCGTAACGGCAGGGACTTCCTCCGTCTTTGTAACTTCTGGACTCTTTTGTAATTCCATGCTTGACGGCAGAACTTCCAATCTCTGATGGAGCTAAATGATAATATTACGGGTGGCTCCATCTAGTCACCTCCTTTCATGGTTATAATATATCATTTCAGGTGGGTGATGTCAATGGTAAAATTCTACGATTTAGAAAGTTCTCTAAGTTTGTCAAAGTTAACCCCGTTTATATCATCATACACCACTTCTCCGGAGCCCCACGGGCCAGCCTTTACTTCTACATCAATAGGCACGGTAATTTGAGTCTTAAAGACCCTCTCGATGTGTTCCATGTCCGTCATGATGTCTACTACGATAGGAACAGCTTCCTCTAGATAGTCATTACGTACCTCAAAGAGGATAGCGTCATGGACAGTGCCCACAATTTTAATTCTGGACATGTCTAAGGTGTGAGCCATACGTACAAGGGAGTAGATATTGAAATCAGAGCCAAGGCCCTGTACCGGTGAGTTGATGGCCTGGCGTTCAGCTTCAGCGGCCAGTTTTTTGTCGCTACTGTATATGTCAGGCAAGTTCCTCTTACGGCCGATTAGGCTCCTCACATAGCCATACTTTTTGACTAAGCGTCTCATACGGTCATGCCATGTGGGTAATGCGAAGTAGGACTCAAAGAACCGCTGGCGGGTCTCTATAGCTTCTTCCTCTGTGTAATCTACACCATACTTGTCCCGAGCGTATTCACGGAACTTCTTAGCGGACATACCATACAGGAAGCCAAAGTTTACTGCCTTAGCTTTCTTACGTTGGTCCTTTGTGACTTCCTCCAGCGGTACACCCATTACATTGGAGGCGGTCTTCTGGTGTACATCTATACCAGTCTGGAAGCACATTTTTAAAGTAGGGTCACCACTCATGATAGCGGCTATACGTAACTCGGCTTGTGAGTAGTCGGCTTCACACAATGTCCAGCCGGGTGGTGCACTAATCAATGAACGCACTAGCTTATTCCGTGGCACTTGCTGGAGGTTAGGGTCCTTACAAGAGATACGGCCAGTAACTGTGCCATGCAAGAGGAAAGAAGGGTGTATATGATTATCAATACTTACCTCTTTCCACTTGGTAGGAAATTCTAGTAGCTTCTTCTGTTCACGATAGGACAAGAGCTCACTGATGATAGGATGCTGGTCTCTTAACCGTGGTAGCACACTCTCACCATTAGTGCTTGGCTTACCGGACTTTGTGAGCTCTAGTATCGGTAACCCCATCTCATCATAGAGTAGCTTAGCTAATTGCTGTGAGCTATTCCAATTAATATCATCATGGCCGGACAGTTCAGCTAATCTCTTCAGAGAAGCTTGCATACTACCAGAAAGTTGACTAATCACACTGTCCACTTTGTCCGGGTCAATGTATGCACCATGTAGCTCAACGTCTTCAAAGGCCCGTGATGCGGGCATAATAAGCTTATTGAACATTCTAGACAGAGGTTTATCCTCTATAAGCTGTGCTCTAAGCAGATGATAGAGCCGGAGTGTATAGTGGACATCATACGCATTATACTTGGCTAGCTTATGTATATCAAGCTCATTAGCACCATGGTCCTCAAGAGCATAGCTAGGTGCATGGAGTAGCACAGTAGCCATAGCTTTAAGACCATTAGGTGTGTTCTCGTTCAAGAGAGCCGAGGCAAGCATAGTATCAAAGGTCTGGTGAAATCTCCAACCTAATTTGGTCAACATCATTTTATTATCAAATTTCCCATTTTGAGCTATTAATTTTTTGCCTTTTGTGACCCGTGTGACGTTTTCCAATATTTTCCTAAGGTTTCTATCATCAGAGCTCCAAGGGGACCCTTCATGGTCAATTGGGATAACCCATTCAGCGCCATCTACACCTAACCCTAGGCACGTTATCACCACATCAGGGTCCAACGGGTTAAGGCCTGTGGTCTCGATGTCATAAGAGATAGCATCCGCTGCAGCCAGTGACTTTATCATGGCCTTAGCTTTGTTAGGTGTATTCACCAAGGTGTAGTTGAGTACATTCTCATCTTCGATACGGCCCTTTATACATAAAGAGAAGTTATGCCAGTGTGCTTTCACAAGGTCCCACTTCTGAGGTTGTCTAAAGGTGATAGCTGGGTCCATAGAAATCATCACCGTACCGTAGTCACTTGGTGTGATAGAGCCAGCCCAGTCAGTAATCTTACCTTTACCCATAAGAGCTGTAGCGGCCACAGAACCTACACCTATCACATACTTAAACTGTGGTAGTATTGGCTCAATGCGTGAGATATAACTCTCTTTGATTACCTTCTTAGACACTTTCTCTGTGACTAGTTCTTCACACACATAGGCCGTAGAGCATTCTGATGGCTCTACACCAAGTATGCTTATAAGCTCTTCAAGCTGCTTCTTTACTCGGCCAGAGAATGGTTTTCCTGTGGCTTCATCAGAGTAGCCCGGTTGACCCCCTAGGATAAGTATGTTAGAGCCTTTCTTGATGTCGATATAGTTCATCTAACCACCTCCACACCAGCATAGACAAGAGTTCTATAGCCGTTGTGTTTACCGCTGTACTCACTGAGTATCACTACTCTCTTTACACCAGCATTGATAAGTAGCTTAGCACAAGAATGGCAAGGGTCAACTGTAAGGTAGCAGGTAGAGCCTTCAAGAGCAATACCTTTACGGGCTGCATAGCTGATAGCAGAGGCTTCAGCGTGTAGAGCCGTAGTACAGTGATGGTCACTATCTTCTTGACATCCCACCTCGGAGCAGTGTTGCATACCAGACGGTGCTCCATTATAGCCAGTGCATACAATTCTACCATCTAAGGTGAATACTGCCCCAACTTGAAGTTTAGGGCAAGTACCACGTTTAGACACGAGTTGAGCTATTTGGCTATATAATTCATCTCGTGAAATTCGTTCCATTAGAATACTCCTTGAATGTCTTTCATGAACACATGGAGAGAGCCAATCCAGTGGGTAAATGTACCCGGCACCATGTCTAATCGTTTAGCTATGTGGTGTTGCATCTGAACGGCTAGGAATACATCGTTATTGAAGTGTGTAGCGAAGTCGCTAGAGCGTTGTAGATATGTGATGTTGAGTGCACCCTTACGGACTTGGAACTGATACCCTAGAGAGCACGGTACACGGGATACACCACCGGTTTTAGTGATGTCTTCAGGTGTCCAGATAGACATATAGGCTTGACGGCTAAAGCTATCATTCTCAAGAGTAGCTACAATACGGTCAATTTGATTGAAGTCGCTGATGCGGTCAGGGTAAGTATAGCCAAACTTGCCTTCACTGTCTAAGAAGTCACACCATACCTCTTTACGTAGTCTGTAGGCTTCACCTGGGTTCATGTGTTTACCAGAGATACGTTCTTGGAATTCAGCATCCGCCCATGGTTGTGTAGGTAGCATCTCCTCTGGACGGCTAGTATCAATCACACAGTACATATAGTTCTGTAGCTCTTTTGTGGCCATCATTGGGTCATCACCAATGAACTTATCTTGATAGGTCTGAGTGTGTACGGTGATACCCATTTCAGCCAAGTCACGTTTTACTTCAGAGCGTACCTCTTTAAAGTTTTGATAAATTCTCATCTATGTACCCTTCTTTCTTTAATACTTTGTAGCAGTAGTCTAAATCATCGCAGTAGTTGTAGTAGAACTCATGCATACGGCGCTGAGCTCTGAATTTGTCTTCATGGCCAGGTGGTAAGCTGGCATGGTGACCGATACAGTAAAGCATCTTATGTCTCCAGTAGTCATGTGGACAGTTGACCACGAAGTCCATAACCTTTTTAGCCGGCATGAATTGAAATAGCAAGATTGTGAACAGGCCTTGACTATATGCAGAGCCAAACGTAAAGTCCACATATTGAAGCTCTTTACCTTCAATCAATGGCGGTATAATGTTATTGTAGAGCCAGTACAGGTCAGCTCCAAACTTCTGTGTGATTTCAGTAGAGCGGTAGTTCAGGAATACCCATGCTCGCTTCTTATCCACCACCAGAGTGAGGTTATTCAAGCAATACCCTTGGGACTTAGCTCTTTTAGGCTTGTGGCCAAAGTCAAAGGTCAAGATACTAGCACCCATATCACTACGGAGGTCTAGCTTTTCTAGGAACATTTGATAGCGTTCTTTATCTAGGTAGTTCCGCTCTAGGTGCTTTATCTTGCTTTCATTACTTGCATAGGATAGGTCCACAAGGTCATGTGAGCAACCTTGTAGCCAATCCTCACCAGGTATTCTAAAGCGGTGGCCAATTCGTAGCTTCGTGAGACCTTTCACAATCATGGGCTCTGAGCTATCATAGGCCAGTGTCTTAATCTGGTGCAACCAGTGTTCTGTGATATTCATTAGTAGTTACTCCGTTGGCGGAACTTATTCACTTCATTCTTACGGAAGTAAAGGTCATACACATCATGGGCATTGAGACCAGCTCTAACGAGTACAGCGAGTAGTGCTAGCAAGGACTCTCTCATGTAGCCGTAGAATTTCTCTTCGTCTGTCATCATCTGAGATTGCTTCCATGGCTTGTTTTTTAAGCAGTTCATGGCGAGACCTACACGTTCAATGATATAGTACTCAGTGACTGGAGTTCGGCTAGTAACATAGATATTACCATCATTCATGAGGTAGTCGAGTAAGTCAGTCTTAAGACCCTTGGGCTTGTAAGACTCAGCGGTGATACCGGCTAGAATTTGTTGCTCAACCAAGAAGTGGAGAGCGTCAATCATTTCTTCTAGGTAATGCTCGAAGTGGTCGAGTACGTCTCTTGCCTCCGTGGCCTCGGTAATCTCTTCCGTGATACGCCAAGCAAAGTCCTTGAGACGAGCTTGGCCTTTAGCGTCATGGATATTGACTGGGCAGTCACCTGTCTGGAGCAGACCGTTGCGTTCTTCAATGGCATGGTATTTCTCCATGAGGCTTGCTTGACGTTCGAAGATAGCGGCCAAGTAGCCACCTTGTGGGTATTCTGTAGGTGCTGTGTAGTCTGTAATGTTCATATTATAATTCCTCCAATCGGTCTAATATACGTTGTGCATCTGGGTCTTTCGTGAAGTCATAGTATATCACATTATCCTTACCCAGCCAGCGTTCTGCTGATTTCATTAAGTTACGGTAGGCGAGTAGGCACTTCTGGTCATTCTCTTTGACACCTTCCATCTGTTCACGTTCATGGAATGTGCCACGAATAACCTCAAGACCTGGGTCACAATAGATAATGAGCGGGTTAACTCCAGCGAGCATTGGTATAAGCTCTTGCATGAAGTTGTGGATATCACTGAAGCCACGGATAATAGTGCCGTAGACAGTCTCACTAAAGATAGGGAAGCGGTCATATATCCTATTGTCCGTACGAGATAGCTCATCTTTACACCACTGAGCGTGTTCAGCACATGGTCCTGGTGAGGCCACTACCTCGTGATGAGGTAGGTAGGCCTGTAGCTTCTTGACTAGAGTAGATTTACCGGTATTGTCCATACCTTCAATGATTATTATTTTTCTCATTGTTATCTACCTCCGTAAAAGTTTCCACCATTTCTAGTGCAGTATTTACAATGTCTAGGTCTAAGTACTGCATAGCCGATAAGGTGGACTCTATGTTATTCGTTCTTCTACCAGAGACCATTGGTTGGAATTTATCGTTATCATGGGCAGCATCCAAGAATACTACGTTGCCTTGGCCGTTAGCCGCATATGCTTGGGCCACAGACTCCATCACTATAGAGCTCTTGTCGGGAAATCGTTGTAAGAGCTGGTATGTGAGTGTATTCAAGCCGTAGGCAATTTCCTCCATGGTGAGTTCATCACTAATAGATACTGTTAGATTATTGTCTTTCTCTAGTACAATTCTCATCGTTAACCTTCCTTCTGCCAAAGATGATTGGCATTCTTTACATCAAAGTCGCTAGTACTAATACCACATACAGAGCAGTTCTTAGTACCTAAAGTATTGTTAGTGGTAAAGGTACGTTCAGCACCACAGTACGGGCACCAGTACTTATTACCTCTGTGCTTATAACCAACCGGTGGGTTAGACTTACCATCCACATTGACTATCATAGCCGTAGTATACTCATTACGGATACGATTAGCCACCTCTTGGGCTATCGGTAATGCTAATGCCTTTGTGTGAGCAGCTTTACCTTTCCGGAATGCATAGACCTTATACATATTTACCTCCTTTTAGTAGCTACGATAGTAGCAATCAATAGAATTGGTTATGCTCATATTATATCACCCCGAGAGTCATTTGTAAATAGTAAAATTCTACAAATTAATTGACAAATTATAGTAGCATAATTATAATGTAATCATACAACAATATTAATAAGTTATTATATATACATTATAAAGGTGGTGAGACAATGCTGATAAGCACCAAGGAAGTAGCGAAGCGGTATAATGTGACCAATCGCCAGGTCTTATATGCTATTCGTATGAAGAAGATTAAGGGTAAGAAAGTAGGATGGTCTTGGGTCTGTGATACAAGATATTTACCGGAAAAGTGGCCAAGTAGGAGTGTTAATAATGATTGATATAATTTGTAAGGTGTGGGATGCACAAGGTGTGGATGGCTACGTAAGCATGAGTGAGAGGGACACTAACCTAGCCAGCACAGAGGATGGTTACTGGAAAGACCGCTCGTGGAAGTGGCCACAGGACAGAGCCAAGGTGCAAGAGTGGTACCGTGAGCATAGTAGTAAGGACGGCTATGATATTTACTGGAGCCCAGCTGTGTACAGTAAGCCAGGTAGACATCAGCAAGACGTGATAAGTCACCAGGTGTTCTACGCTGACCTTGACCCTGTGGACCCACGTAAGCTAAGCACAAAGCCTAGTATAGCCTGGGAGAGTAGCCCTGGCAGGTACCAAGCGGTATGGCTTCACAGGAATAACCTCAGTGTAGAGGACTGGCTTGCACGGAACAGAAACCTGTCATATGCGGTGGGCGCTGACAGAAGTGGCTGGGACCTCACACAAGTGCTGAGAGTGCCAGGTGGTAAGAACCATAAGTATAAGCCTGTTGTGAAAGGTAAACTCTTGTGGCAGAAGTGGGAGAACATAGCTAGTATCCCAGAGAGTGAGGTAGAGGTAGTGGTGGATAAGACAACTACGCACGAGAACCTCTTGCTACGGCTGCTCACGAAGTACAAGCGAGAGATACCGGCCAAGGTAAGTCGTATGCTACAGTATCCACCGAGTAGGATAGAGCCAGGTCACAGGAGTGATATGCTGTGGTACCTCGAGAGTGAGCTCGTGAAATCACAGATACCGCTCGAAGACATTGTAGTGCTCATTCGTGATAGTGCATGGAATAAGTATCGTGGCCGCTCTGACGAGCAGGAACGTATCTACACTGAGGTCAGCAAGGTGTACCAGCAGAGTATACAAGGTACGCTCCGTGTGAAAGAGCCCGTAGATGATGTGCTTACTTCGTATGAGGACATAATGGGCAGCTTTGTGGACAGACCTGGCTGGCTTATTCGTGATATATGGATGAAGCAGAGCCATGGTATTGTTGCTGGTGAGCCTAAGACCTACAAGAGTACAATTACCACAGATATAGCTGTCAGCGTTGCGAGTGGGGCTAAGCTGTGGGACAAGTATGATGTGGAGGACCCTGGGCCAGTGCTCATCGTACAGAACGAGAACGCACCGTGGACCGTGAAGAGCCGCCTTGAAGCCATTATAGAGAGCAAAGGTCTTGTGGGGAGTGTAGGCATTGATGGGCGAAAGCTTGATATAGTGTGGCCACCCGTGCTACCGATATATCACATTAATAATAGTGGTTTCTCGCTGGATAGCTCGGAGGACTGTGATATGCTGATGAGCTATGTAGAAAAGATACGGCCCAAGCTGCTGATACTTGACCCACTCTATCTTATGTTCGAGGGTGACATAAACTCCGCCAAGGAGCTATCACCAGTGCTACAGTTCTTGCTCTCGGTGCGAGACACCTATAAGTGTAGTATTATGGTCATACATCACTGGAATAAGAATGGCTCTAGTAGCCGTGGTGGACAGAGAATGCTAGGTAGTGCAACGCTGCATGGCTGGACTGATAGCTCGCTCTTCCTCAGTAGGGATGATGGTGATGTCATCATAGAGCGTGAGTTCAGGTCCGCTTCGCCAGGCGGTAAGCTTGTCCTCCAGATAGACAGTGATGAGGTGCGGTATAGAGTTAGGGTTGGTGAGAAGGGTGCTAGTGAGGAGGACAGTGCAGGAATAGTGCTTGATTACCTCAGCATGTACCCAGGTGGACAACGTATGGCGGACATCGTACGAGGCACAGGTCTCAGCAAGTATGAGGTAAGCAAAGTGCTTACTGGTGACGGAAGAGTTAAGAAGAAAGGAGCGCTGTATAGTCTATGATGGGCTCGATAGCAAAGCTAGGCTATAAGTGGGTGAATATCTACGATGACCGGTGGGAGTGTGAGGGCCCAGACCTGCCACGACTAGTGACAGTGGCCAACAAACCTCTACGGACGGGCAGATATAAGATAGGCACCTTAGCTACAGACGGGGGTATACGCAGAGTGGAGGGTGTACGCCCCAGCAAAGGTCATGGCCGGTATGTGTGGATAGGCACACCATTGGTGGAGAATATGCGTGAGGCAGGTGTGAAGGTTTTCACAATCACAAATTATGGTGATGTCATCAGTCAGCCTAGTGAAGGCCACATGCCTACGGTGTGGGGTCACAGATACGAAGAGCCTCTGTTCGAGGGGTTACTGAGCGGGCATTACAGAATAGAGGGTGAGGGGTTTTATCGTATCCTCAAGAGCGAGAGATGGCCACAACGAGGGGACAACGCTAATCAGTGGGGAGATGACTATGTTAGGAAGATGACAGATGGCTATAAAATCGCTTCAGCTGACCCACAAGGGCACCGGAGGGTGTCGATTGAATATATTGACGGTGAGGAACCAGAGGACGCCCCATGGGCGATAATTCGCTATTTACGGAGCGAGGGATGGACCATGATACACAAACGAGGCAACTGGGTGCGTTGTGTGGGTCATGAACCCCCATTTATATTATGTGGTAATGTCGATTGGCATATTAGGGACGGTGTCTATCACATAGTGCAGGAAGGGAAGAACCGTGATTATTCACCACTGAGAATGATACAAATAGCATAGAAGAATGTAATAGATTACCACCAAACGCGATATACGTCTAGAGTGAGCGAGCACTAGGCGTATATTTTTATAGTCTTTGGAGCAGTGGTATGAATACGCCGAGAGTACACTGGGGTGAGGTAACGCTCGCATGACCTGAGCACCAAACTCGCAACAGGTACGGCATAGTGTACTCGCTGAGATGGCGAAGGTCCAAGTGGCCAGAGCGATTTTGTCCGTGTGCACTGTACATCGCCAGCGCTGGATTCTGTACTGGCGTCCCGTCTTTCACCAGGCTCCAACGGTGAAATGCGGTGTCGGAGGGTTTTTTCGAACATATGTAGCAAACAGGAATCGCCCACACTACCTCCGTAACTTCGCCGCCCATAAAACACATTTTTTCCAAATTTTTCCAAACGATTTGTACAGGACTGCTCGCTGGCCCCGCTCACAGCATGAACGCCAGCGGAGTCACCATTTTGGAAAAAATTTGGAAAAAAATGGAAAACTTTTTCCAAACGATTTGGCGGGACTCTTGGCGGCGTACTCTCTGAGAATGCGCCGTCGGAATTATGAAATTTTTTGGAAAAAATTTTCCAAAAGCCTGGGAAAAATTTTCCAAAACTTTTTCCAAAAAAATTTTGGCTTGAGGACTTAATCACACCCAGGGCAATTATGAATTTTTCGTACCAGGTCATAATTTTTTTGGAAAAAATGACGTATTACTACGTAATACGATATACGTCATTTACGTAACGTATTCGTACATCGTATTAGTAGTACCCCACCAGTCCATATACCGTAAAGAATTTTGTATTTGACATGAGACAATGGCCATATGCTATAATGTGAGCAACGATACCAATAGCCGTATGGCCAATGAAACTGGAGGAACCTTAAAATGTGGACTAAACTTTGTGATTTCTTTAAACCCAAACCCTTACACCGAGACCAACCTGTGTGGTACATTCGCAAGCACAAGTTTGTGGATGCTCACTGGCTCGTTGGCCACTATGCTTGCAACATTGATGGTGTGGACTATGTGTACACCGCAGGGCGTACCTCATTCACACAACAGGGCATGCTTGCTGTTGATGAGGTGATACCGCTATGAGCCGTAAGATGATACCCTACGACAGTGGCCCTGTGCCTGTGAACACTCCTGTGTTCTACCAACCACTCTATCACGATGAGTGGCTACCTGCTCACTACGCCGGTCGCAAAGACGGTAAAGATTATGTGTTCTCTTGTGGTCGTACCTCACACACCACGAAGAGTATCATACCTGTACGAGAGTGGGTGAAGAAATGAAGCTCACCGATGAACAGATGGAGGGCTGGAAGGAAGCGTACCATGATAGCCTCAAGAAAAAGGGTAGTAAACCCGGCGGTACAGACCCTGTGGGTACATGGAAGCCTAAGGGTGGTAAGAAACCTGTGTACCGTTGGGGTGATGACAAAGTAGACCATTACCGGTAGTAAGTTGTGTACAACCGACTGAAGAATTTTCTATTTGACACTATCCAAAATCAATGGTATAATGTGAGCATAACCAATAATTGTTTGACCATGAAAGGAGGAAACGGAACATGGCAAAAGCAAAATCTACAGCAATCGTTACTATTGCAGACTTAGCTGAAGAATACGGCTTAGAAGGCAAAGACATCCGTGCCTTAGCTCGTAAAATCGGCTTGAAAGCCACTCCATTGGAAAAGACTGAGGGCTTTGGCCCTAAAGCTAAATACCAATGGGACGCTGAGTCCGAAGAATTAGCGGACTTACGCAAAGCTATCGAAGATAAGATGGCGTAATCACAATTACAATCCTATAAACCCTTTCAACTAACAAACCCATACTACTTTTCCGGCACGGTCAAAGTCTCCTCTTGGCCGTGTCTTTTCACAGTTTATAAAACTATTCACAGTTTATAAAACTTTTAAGAATTTTACTGTTGACAAGAGTAAAAACTTTTGATATGATGAACTTGTACCCGACAGGGTATTTTTTATTGGGACTGTGAGGTGATACTATGAAAAAACGCACTCGCAGCAGCAAGAAGAGTCCACGCTCTAAGGGTAACCTCATCATAGCACCTGAGACCGCCCTCCCAGCTGAAAATAGGTATAAAAATAAGCTACTTATGGACCAGCTTCCACCTGACATCATGAGCTTTGTACTCGAACATGATAACCTTGACCCTCAGCAGATGGTCTATGAAGGCATGATAGTACAATACACCATGATTGTGAGAGCACTCCGCTTCCTCACTATGTGTGAGCAAGAGGGTGATATCTTTGTATCCAAATACTTCGCTAATCTCATGAGAGCCATTAGCCAAGCCAATGCTACATTAGCGAGCATGGCTATACAGTGGAGACGATTACTCGCCGATGACATACTCAACGAAGAGCAACGTCTACGAGTGGCTAAGCTTCAGATGGAGATTAAGCTATTGGACAAAGATACTGACCGTGGTAATCTCAAAGAGCTTGTGAATACACTAAAAGCTGCGATGGAGGTTGAAGATGATTGAGTTTGGTAAATGGGGTCCAAAACACTTAGAGTTTATCTGCAACCCAATTCAACAAGATGCTAGAATTAATATACTGGATGGCAGTGTACGTTCTGGCAAGACTGTGGCCATGATACCAAAATGGCTGACATACATCGAGCAAGGTCCTCCAGGCCTATTGCTGATGACCGGTGTCTCTAAAGATACCTTGTATGACAATGTCCTCAATGACCTCTTTGATACTGTGGGCCAAGAGAACTACACCTATAACCGTCAGACCGGTGACTTGGTGCTCTTTGGTCGCAAGATTAAAGTCATAGGTGCGAAGGACGAAGGCTCCGAGAAATACCTACGGGGCAAAACATTAGCTGGAGCTTACTGTGATGAAGTCTCACTCATGCCTGAGCGGTTCTTCAACCAGTTGCTCAATAGAATGTCTGTGGCCGGGTCTAAGCTGTACGCTACAACTAACCCGGACACACCTTTCCACTACCTGTATAAGAATTTCCTGACCGATGAGAATAAACTAGCCTCTGGCATGGTTAAACGCTACCACATGCTCTTAGACGATAACCCGAACCTAGACCCAGAGTATTTAAACTTCATCAAAGGTGCTTATACAGGTATGTGGTATAAAAGAATGATAGAAGGCCAATGGGTAAACGCCGAGGGTCTTATCTATGATTCTTTTAATGAGTCCATGGTGTATGAGACTCTGCCGGAGTGGGACTTCACAATAGACCACTTCATAGCGATTGACTATGGTACTACTAACCCAATGGTGTTCCTTGACATCGTAGACACAGGCGATGAGGTCTATGTGGACCGTGAATACTACTGGAACTCCCGTACCGAGCAAAGGCAGAAGTCTGATAACGAATACCTCCAGGACTTATTCAAATTCATGGGCAATGCCGATAGGTATACTGCTGTCATCATTGACCCATCAGCTGCTTCCTTTATTGCACTACTCCGCCAAAATGGTGTGGTGGTAATCGAAGCGGATAACAGCGTACTCGATGGTATTCGTCTTATGAGTACGATGTTCAACCTCGGTAAGCTCAAAGTGGCTAAGGCTTGTACTAACTTCCTCCAGGAGTTATCTGTGTACCAATGGGACGAGACCTCAGCACTGAAAGGCATAGAGAAGCCAATCAAGGCCAATGACCATGCCTGTGACGCTTGCCGATACTTCTGTAAGACTATTGTGCAAGAATGGAGAATGCCTAGCTTATGAGTAGAAAACGTAAGAAAAAGACTACCACACCTACTGTGGCTGTCAATGATGGCTTCTCTAACCCGGCTACTCGTACGGGAGCTGGCATGCCTAATGTTCTTAACCATACAATTTACCCGCTAGAGCGTAAGTCCTGGGACTACCAGAAACTGACTGCACTCTACCGAAATCACTGGGTTATCCAGAACATGGTCAATGTGGTTCCACAAGACATGCTTAAGAATGGCTATGACCTAGTGACTACTCTCTCACCGGAAGACCTTGACAAGGTGTGGTCTTTACTTCGCAAGAAGCGAGTAGATACCAAGCTTTATGAAGGTCTTGCCTGGGGAAGATTGTATGGCGGTGCTATCGGTGTAATGCTAATCAATGATATGCAAAACTTAGACCAACCTCTAGACCATGATACCTTAATGCCTGGTTGCTTTAAAGGTATACTGGTGCTAGACAGATGGGTTGGTGTAAACCCTTCCAGTGAATTAGTATCAGACCTTGATAGCGAAGAGCTAGGACTGCCTAAATATTACCAAGTTAACCTAGAAGATGGCTCGGCTGTGAAAATACATCATAGCCGGGTCCTCCGTTTTATTGGCAGAAAGATGCCAAGAATGGAAGAGCAAGCAGAGCAATACTGGGGCACTTCTCTCATCGAGCATATCCTTCCGGAGCTCGAGAAAAGAGACAATGTGTCCTGGAATGTGGCCCTGCTTACTTTTATGGCTAATATCCGTGTAATGAAAGCCCCGGGCGTTAGTTCAATGATGTTAAGCGGAACAGATGCTTCTCGTGAAAAGCTCTACAACACAGTCAGCGCTATAAATGAAATCATGAATAGTAATGCTATGATGTTGCTTGACGAGAAAGCAAGCTATGAGTCTCACCAATATACCTTTAGTGGTATAGGCGAAGTCTACGATAGATTTATGATGGACGTTAGTGGTGCCTGTGGTATTCCTGTGACTAAACTATTTGGCCGCTCACCAGCGGGCATGGATGCGACTGGGGAATCTGACCTACAGAACTACTATGACCGTATCGAAGGTGACCAACAGACTCAGCTATTACCGGTGCTTGAAAAGCTTTTACCAGTTATTTTTATCTCTTCTGTTGGAGCTGTTCCGGATGACTTACAGATTGTCTTTAATCCTGTGAGACGTCCTACGGATGATGAAAAATCAGACCTTGGCTCTAAACAAACTACTGCAGTGGTACAAGCTTTTACTGCTGGCCTTATCAGTCAGCAAGTTGCTCTCCGTGAGCTACAACAATCATCGGACATGACTGGAATGTGGTCCAATATCACGGATGACATCGTAGAGAAAGCTGAGACCGATACACAGCTAATGGGCGAGGAGGTGCCAGATATTGAACAGGCGCTTGGAAATACAAGTCCAGCAGGAACTACTGAAAATACTCAAGAAGGCCAAGGTTCTGATACTCAACGAGCAGAAACTGACTGATTGGGTGAACAGTACAAAGTTCCAGACTTATACTCATAACCTAGCTTCTCGTATTGTCACCAGACTACTTGGCGGGTATCGTAGACAGTACCCGGAGCTCTATAGACTTATCAGCAAAGAGCGTAGGGCTATCTTGATACAGAACCAAGTACTTGAAACAGCTCGTCTTATCCGTACTATGCCATTGAACTTGGCTAGAGAAATCACAACCAAAATTGCTGACCAGCACCTAAAGGGTGTGAGAGCCAGCACACTTGCCGCTGAAATATTAGAACAGTACCCACAACTGTCTAAGGCAAAGGCTACACTTGTGGCTAGGACAGAAGTAGCTCGTACTAATACTATGCTCCTAGAAAATGACTGCCATGAAGTGGGTGCTAAGTGGTATGTGTGGCGTTCTACTCATGATGTCCGTACTCGTTCATCTCACAACCATATGGACGGTGTGGTGTGTTCATGGGATAACCCACCTAACCCAGAGAAACTTGAGGGTCATGATGTGGACTACGGTCCGTACCATCCTGGCTGTATCTTCAACTGCCGTTGCTTTCCGTCTCCTTTAGTGACCGTTGAACAGGTACCAAGCAATCTCAAAGTACACCTTCATGGCACCATAGTACGAATGTCCAAACGTGAATTTATTCAGAAATATTGGAAGGAGGTATTGTGATTGAACTTTGATAAGCTAATAGCTATCTTTGACGCTGATTGGGACGAGTCCAAGCATCCACGTGCAAAGAATGGCCAGTTTGGCAAAGGCAACGGCGGAAGCAGTGCACCGGCCAAGAAAGAGAAGAAGTCTACTATGAGTAAATCATACAAGGCTCTCTCTGCTGGTCAAAAAGCAGATGCTAAAGCCAACGTAGCTAGCCAGATTAAGTCGATGAGCAAAGAGAAACAAATCTCTGTGGCTAATCATGTGTTGAAAGCACAAGGCAAAGAGCCTATTGTGGCCAACAAAGACGGCACATATACATGGACTAACAAAGGTGAACGTGTGACCACACAGAAGCCACCTCGTATCAAGTCCGATAAGTTAGCCCGTGCTATTGTATCTAATTGCTATGCTGTACCTGGTATCAAGACTGGTGTAAGTGCTGAGACAGCTAAGGCATCCGCATCAGTTAAAGCGCCTAGCTTGAAGAACCCACCTAAAGACGGTGGAGGTCAAACAAGCACTAAGCTTAGTAAAGCTGAACAGACAAAGCTAGCTAAACGTATGAGCTCAGCAGCTCAAGACGTAGTAGAAGGCATCTTACAAACTTACCCTGATAAGGATAAGAACCGAGTAAGAAACCAGTATAACTATGCAGCTAACCTACTCGAAGACCGGTTGAAATCAGGTAAGTTTAACTCTGTGAATGAAGTCCTAAAAGATATTGAGAAATCAAAATCTAACAGCGACTATCAAGCTGCTAAGAAAGTAGCTGGTCGAGCTGCTAACTTAGGCCTTATTCCAAAAGGTAGCTCTAAAGAAGGCGGTATCACGAGTGAGCAACTCGGTGCAGCTGCTAGACAGGCCGCTAAGATGAACGGTGCTGGCGGTGACCATCAAGACTATAAGAAATTTGTGGATACACCCCTTACCCATAAACAATGCCGGTTACTAGAGCGTAACATAAGTGAAGCTGAAGATAATCTCTATGACTATTTCCAGAGAGAGAAGTTAGATATCAGCCGCTCCGATATAAAGCCGGTAGTTAATTTATTAAAAAGCGGCTTCCGTAATAACACCAGCAAGTCCCTTAGTGACATAATAGGTATGATTAAGGTATCACCTACTAACGGGCCTTTTTATGGCGAGATTGGTGATAGGCTCTTAAAAGAGTTACACAATATCCATAAGTAGGTGACACCATGGCAAATAGTTACTATGGCTCCAGAATAAGTGATAACATAGCCGAGACGCCTGAGGGCTTCTTGGTATGTCATAATGTACCTCTCGCTAGAGTTGGTACACAAGAATACTTAGGCTCTGAGGTAGGTAAACCTGAGCTAGATATTGTGAAAGTATACCGCCGTCCAGAGGAAGTATTCAAAAAATCAGCTATAGACTCGTTTGAAGGTAAGCCGGTCACTAATGACCATCCGCCTAAGCTAGTCGAGGGTGGAGATGCTATGTCTTACCTCAAGGGTGTCTGTAAGAACGTTCACAGAGGTACTGGCGAAGACGAAGATAAAGTTGTAGCTGACCTTGTGATATATGACCCGACACTTATCTCACTTATCAAAGCTGGTAAGAGAGAAATCAGTGCGGGTTATACTTGCTCTTATGCTGACTACAATGGTGGGTTAGAGCAGGTTGATATTGTGGGAAACCACGTTGCCGTTGTGGGTAAAGGCAGAGCTGGTAGCTCTGTTGCTATCCGTGATGAGAAGCCTACAAGGAGGAAGAAGATGGCTAAAAAGAAACAAAGCATCCTAGACAGAATGTTCCATGTGTTCGTGAATGATGAAGACACAACCCCAGAGGACATCAAAGAAGCAGCGGATGCTGTCAACGAACTTGAAGAGGGTGAGACTGTTGATACTGAACCAACAGAAGACCCTACTGCTAAAGCTATTCAAGATGCACTTAAACCAATCATGGACCGGTTAGATGCACTTGAAGCTAAAGACTCCGATGACGAAGAAGACTTCGTTGAAGACGAAGATGAGGACGAAGATTTCCTTACTGACTCTGACGAAGACGAAGAAGAAGCATTGGACGAAGATGGCGAAGCATCCCCAGAGGAAATTGCTGAACACTTAGACCATGATACTGTGGCCTATATGTTGAAAGCTATCCGCCCTCAAATTGCACGTATGCCGGCTAAGGATGCAGCTGCTATCACTAATAAGCTAAATCGTGCTTTGAACCGTAAGCCTGTGAATGATGACTATGATAAGTTATTCAATCACACATCCAAACACTCTAAACAAGTGACTGGTGGCTTTGGCGAAGCATGCCGCTCTCGTAACCCACATTACAAAGGAGGTAAATAATAATGCCAGGAAAAGTAATCGGTAAATCTCTAAACTTTGGTTATCCAGGTCAAATCGCCAGAACAGGTGATGAAGTATCTCGTACATTCCCAGTGAAAACTGGTCCTATCAACTTTGGCCAAGCTGTACAAATTAATGCTGATGGCTTACTTGTACCATTCGCTGGTGAGTTCGCTGGTGTAGCTATGAGACGTGTAAAATCTGCCTTGTCTTATGTGGGTCAAAACCTAGGCCAATACATTCAAGAAGATGCTTGCGATGTTCTTGAACGTGGCTCTATCACAGTTAAGGTTGTAGCTGGTACAGCTAAACCAGGTGGTAAAGTATACGCTTATAAAACAGCTTCTGCTGGTAAAGAAGTTGGTGACTTCGCAGCCGCAGCCGATGGAGCTAATACTGTTGAGTTAGCGGACGTTAAGTTTGTTACTGCAGCAGATGCTAACGGTGTGGCTGAAATTGTTATCTTAAACCGTAAAGGTCTATAATAGGAGGTAAATATGACATTTCCAAAATTTGGTAGCAATCCTATGCCAGTAATGGACTCTTCTGCTATTACTTCTGGCTTGGCATTCTTAGAGTCTGAGCTTGAAAAGAAGGACTCCTTACTCCGTGAACCATTGCAGTCCACTACTTATCCTCGTGATATTACTATCCAATCTGGTGGTGGCTGGGTAGAAGCTACTTCCGCATTTAATGTGGACTATGGTGTGACTGGTGGTTCTGGCTCTGGTGCTGTTGGTGGCGTAGCTAATGCTGTCCGCTCTATCCAAGCTAACGTAGGTAAAGACCTCTTCAAGGTATTACCTTATGAAATCACAATGAACATCAAATATATTGATGTGCAACGTGGTATGGTAACTGGCCGTTCTATCGAAACAATGTATAATGAGGGTGTACGTCTTGACTTCGATAAGTACATGGATGCCAATGTTTATGTGGGTAACACAGAATACGGCACTCAAGGTATTGTGAACCAATCTGGCGTAACTCCAGCTTCTGTTAAAATGAACGCAGCTTCTAAAACAGAATGGGCTTTCAAAACACCACAAGAAATCTTAGACGATGTCAACGAAGCTATCTTAGCAGCTTGGGAGGCATCTGGCTACGATGAAGCAGCTATTCCTAACCATATCTTGTTACCACCGGCTCACTATACTAAATTGGTGAACACAACTCTTGCTGTAGCTGGTGTAGTGTCTGGCGGTATTTCTTTATTGAACTACCTCTTGGAAAATAACATCGCTAAAGCTAAAGGTGTGGACTTATTCATCGGTGAGTGCCGTTGGTGTAAAGGTGCTGGTGCTGCTGGTAAGGACCGTATGATTGCATACCGTAATGAAGAACGCTTCATTGGTATGGACTTGCCTGTAGAGCTTAGCCGTGCTATGACCCAACCTGACCCTAATACTGCGTCCTATGTATCTCTTTATGTAGCCAACGTAGGTCAAGTTAAAGTACATTATACTGAACCTTTCGTATATCGAGATGGTATCTAATAGGAGGAAAAGATGGTTAGAGTTTTTGCTAAAAAAGCGATTGGCTTCCGTAATCACGAAACCAATCAAATTATCCCGGTACGTGCATTAGACTTCGCTGAATTACCTGACTGGGTCACTCTAGACCCTATGTTCGATTGGGCAAAAGCAGATGGTACTATTGATGTGATTGAGGGCGCTGGTCCAAAAATCGCTAAAATGGAGCCACAAGGGTCTCCAGCACCTGCTAACGAGGAAAACGATGGGGAACCTACTCCAGACGCCTCCGAGGACCTAAATTCGCTCTCTAAAGACGAATTGAAAGCGAAAGCTAAGGAAATGGGCTTACCTTACTCTGGTAAATCTAAAGAAGAGCTTATCGAAGCAATTCAAAAAGGTGAGTAATCATGTGGCGCCATGCAGAACTATATGCTGTGATAGCAAGAGCTGCTGGTATGTATCACACCACCGATAACCCAGAGTATACGAGCGATAACTTCTTAGAAGCTTACCCACAATTCTCTTTGTTAGACCCTAACGTAGTAGAAGCGTGGGTGGGTATCGCTCATCAGTGCGTAAAGTACTCTCTGTGGGATAGGATGTGGGAGTTAGGTATGGGCTTATTCATAGCCCATTTCCTCACCCTATATCAGCAGACAGTAGAGGAAGACATGGATAACCCCGTACTTTCAAAAGGCTTATCTCGTGGTCTTGTATCTTCTGAGTCTGTGGGTGGAATGAGTGTCTCTTATGACCTCGGCTCATTTACAAGTGAGTTTGACGGTTGGGGCACCTTCAAACAGACTATATATGGCCAACAGTACGTCCACTTCTTACAGATGATGGGCGGCTTTGTTATGTGTGTATGGTAATGAAAGTCACTAAGCGTTCTCTCATTAAACCGAGAGACGTTGTAAACCGTCTTAGCAAAGTTGATTTATTGATAGGTATACCTCAAGAAGCTAATGCTCGTGATGACGGCGGTCCCATCGGAAACGCTGCTTTACTCATGCTTCACACAGTAGGTAGTCCGGTACAAAACATTCCACCCCGGCCTACTATACAACCAACTATAGCTAAGCATAAGCAGTTCATCACTGATAAGTTAAAATCTGCTATGAGCGAGTATTCCAAGACTGGTAGTGATGTCAAGCTACGTGCCTTGGGTATGTATGTATCTTCCCAAGTGAAAGAGTTCATCAATGACCCAGGCAACGGGCTTACTCCTAACAGCCCTAGGACTATTCGTCAAAAAGGTTCAGCATTACCTCTGGTAGATACTGGTGAGCTCCGTAACAGTATAACTTATGTGATTAGAAAGAGGTAGAATATGATTGATATATCATTCCTACTACTCCGCTCATCGTTCAATACAAGCTTTACCTTGATAGAGTCTGTGGGTCAATGGGTAGACGGTAAATGGGTTATATCAGATGGCCAAGAGGTTATACTTCAAGGTGCAGTATCGCCTACTTCACAGAATGACTTGGACCGATTACCTGAGACATCAAGATTAGAATGTACAACTACATTCTGGGTAAAGGGTAAGACTCATTTAAACATTGACTCTGCTCACCCACCCCGCATCAGGTATAAGGGTGCAACGTATACTATCACACAAGAAGAAGACTATTCTAACCATGGCTTCACAAAGCTGTACGGTAAGAAGTTAGGAGGTATATGATGACATACACCGAACTCTATACTTTACTAAAGTCCTGTATTTGTGATTGCCTTGGCGCTGACCTTCATAGTGGTAGAGTACGTGAAGCCTACCAGCAATCAGATGCACCCCAATTCACTATAAATGATGATGTAGTAGTCACTTATCTCACCGAGAAAGATGACCCATACTCTCATCAACGGAACACCGTCTACGAAGACTCCAGTGACTCTGTGATACTACATCATAAAGGCACTAGGGTGTGGGACTTGCACTGCTATTGCTATGGGCCTAACTCGTATGAAATGGCGGACCTCATAAGAAGCCATATACTCACAAGTCAGCTAAAGTCTAAACTGCACCGCCATAATGTGGCGCTTGTACCTACTATTCCTACTATCCAGAGCATGCCTGAGCAAGCTCAAGGTCAATGGTGGAGTAGATGGGACATCACCCTTACTTTTAATGAGTCCTATGATTATACAGAGAATGTGGGTACGATTGACCATATCAATACCTCTGTGGGTATTGATAAGCCACCTGACCCAGATACTCCAAATAAACCTCGGACTTTCCATGATATGTTTAATACTAACAGATAGGAGGACAAATGCCTACTAAAC
>QWCI01000395.1_pt1 | contig 24069 bp, 20 predicted proteins | sample 1972541 | NCBI WGS metagenome assembly QWCI01 (sample SAMN09866712, study PRJNA288562) | Human oral metagenome isolate term3_saliva, whole genome shotgun sequencing... | isolation source: mouth | host: Homo sapiens | place: USA: California | reverse complement strand
TGGTTGAATCATGAATTCTTGGATATCAACGTTGTTATCTGCGTGCTCACCACCGTTGATGATGTTCATCATTGGTAATGGCATAGAGTAAACACCTGGAGTGCCGTTAAGTTCTGCGATGTAAGCGTAAAGTGGTAAACCTTTAGATGCTGCAGCTGCTTTTGCGTTTGCTAAAGATACCGCTAAGATTGCATTTGCACCAAAGTTAGATTTGTTTTCGGTTCCGTCTAAATCGATCATGATTTGGTCGATTTCAGCTTGGTTAGACGCATCTTTACCAAGAATTGCTTCAGCAATTGGACCATTTACTGCTGCTACAGCTTTTAATACGCCTTTACCTAAGAAACGAGATTTGTCACCATCGCGTAATTCTAATGCTTCGCGAGAACCAGTTGATGCACCGGATGGAGCCGCAGCTAAACCAACAAAACCACCTTCAAGATGGACTTCAGCTTCAACAGTTGGATTACCGCGTGAGTCGATGATTTCGCGACCAATCACTTTAACAATTTTTGCCATTTTTATTTTCCTCAATTAAGTTAATTAAAACGGGTTAGGCGAGCCTAAAACAGGCGATATAATAAAGCTATTTTGAGATTTTGTCTTGTAAAAAATGCGTATGCTTTGATCTTTATCTATTTTTACAAAATAAAAGATCGGTGAAAAAATTTGTCATTTCTCACCGCTCTTTTTACTCTAATTTAATCCATTACTTCACTGATTGTTTGTGATTTTCATAGGCTGCTTTTACAAAGCCTGCAAACAACGGATGACCATCACGAGGCGTAGAAGTAAATTCTGGATGGAATTGGCAAGCGACAAACCAAGGATGATTTGGCACTTCGATAATTTCTACCAATTTTTTATCTGCAGATAAACCCGTTACTTTCAATCCTGCTTTTTCAATTTGTGGAAGTAAGGTATTGTTCACTTCATAGCGATGACGATGACGTTCTTCAATGGTTTCTTTGCCATAAAGCTCACGAGCACGGCTGCCTGACACTAAATGACATTGTTGTGCGCCTAAACGCATTGTTCCACCAAGATCTGATTCATCGGTACGCACTTCTGTATTACCATCCGCATCTTGCCATTCCGTGATTAATGCAACCACAGGTTGTTCACAATCTTTATCAAACTCAGACGAGTTGGCTTTAGTTAAACCTGCTACATTACGTGCATATTCAATCAACGCGATCTGCATACCTAAGCAAATGCCCAAGTAAGGAATTTTGTTTTCACGTGCATATTGTGCGGTACGAATTTTACCTTCCACACCACGATAACCGAATCCACCAGGAACAAGAATGCCATCAATGCCTTTTAATACTTCAACACCTTTGGTTTCAACATCTTGGGAATCAATATATTTAATGTTAACGCTTAAACGGTTCGTTAAACCTGCATGTTTCAATGCTTCATTTACAGATTTATAGGCATCGGGTAACTCAGTATATTTACCCACCATCCCAATGGTCACTTCACCCACTGGATTGGCTTGTTTGTAAAGCACTTGCTCCCATTCAGACAGATCCGCTTCAGGGCAAGTTAAACGGAAACGTTCACAGACAAAATCATCTAAACCTTGAGATTTTAATAATGCGGGAATTTGATAAATCGAATTTACATCTTTTAATGAAATGACTGCGCGTTCTGGAACGTTACAGAATAAAGCAATTTTCGCACGCTCATTTGGCGGAATCATACGATCTGAACGACAAATCAACACATCAGGTTGAATACCAATAGAAAGCAATTCTTTTACAGAATGTTGAGTTGGTTTAGTTTTTACTTCACCCGCAGTTGGAATATAAGGCACTAAAGTTAAGTGCATAAATAACGTGTGTTCACGACCAACTTGAACGGCTAATTGACGTAATGCTTCTAAGAATGGAAGTGATTCAATATCCCCAACAGTGCCGCCCACTTCAACAATCACAACATCGTGACCTTGAGCGCCAGCAATAACGCGATCTTTAATTTCATTGGTAATATGTGGAATCACCTGAATTGTTGCACCAAGATAATCGCCACGACGCTCTTTACGTAATACTTCAGAATAAATTTTGCCTGTGGTGAAGTTATTACGTTTAGTCATTTTCGTGCGAATAAAACGCTCATAGTGACCTAAATCTAAATCTGTTTCTGCACCATCTTGAGTGACGAAAACTTCCCCATGTTGGGTTGGGCTCATCGTACCTGGATCCACATTAATATATGGATCTAATTTCATAATGGTTACATTTAAACCACGAGCTTCTAAAATTGCCGCCAATGATGCTGCCGCAATGCCTTTACCTAACGATGAAACCACACCGCCAGTGACGAAAATATAATTTGTAGCCATAGGGAACCTAATCTGTATTGGGATATAAATGATTATAGCTAATCATCTTACAGACAAAATCAACCAAAAGTGCGGTCAAAAATCGAAGATAACTAGCTATCAAAGACGGGACGGTAGTTTACCTGATTTAGAAAATTATCTCAATGAAAACCCAGAGAAAAAAGAAAACCATCAAAAGATGGTTTTCAAATTATTTTAATTAAAATGGGATATCGTCATCAAATCCATCCATTGGTGGCTCAGCCTGTGGTACAGCTTGTTGTGGTGCTGGACGAGATGATTGGTAACTACCACCATTGTTAGTTTGACGAGCTTGGTAAGATGGTTGTGGTGCAGATCCCATATCACTAGGGTAGCCACCTGCGTTTTGATTACGCGCACCAAGCATTTGCATTACATCACCTTGAATTTCTGTGGTGTAACGATCTTGGCCATTTTGATCTTGCCATTTACGCGTTTTTAGACGACCTTCCACATAAACTTGGGAGCCTTTACGCAAATATTCACCACAAATCTCCGCTTGACGACGATAGAATACAATGCGGTGCCATTCCGTTACTTCACGGCGCTCGCCAGTATTGCGGTCATTCCAGCTTTCACTAGTCGCTACGCTAATATTTGCTACAGCATCGCCATTTGGCATGGTACGAATTTCAGGATCATTGCCTAGATGACCCACAATAATGACTTTATTAACTCCAGCCATAAAAAACCTCATTTTTTATCTTAAAAAGTGCGGTTATTTTGCCTGAAATTTTTCAAAAGATCTATATATTTTAACTGGATATTTGCACAGATGTTAAAATATGCGATAATGATCGCAGAATTTAAACTTATTTCATCCTTTTGAGTTATTTTATGGAAAATATCGATATTCGCGGGGCTAGAACCCATAACCTGAAAAATATTAATTTAACTATTCCACGCAATAAACTTGTGGTTATCACAGGGCTTTCAGGTTCGGGAAAATCTTCTTTAGCGTTTGATACACTTTATGCAGAAGGGCAGCGCCGCTATGTTGAATCTCTTTCGGCGTATGCACGTCAGTTTTTATCTTTAATGGAAAAGCCTGATGTGGATTCTATTGAGGGACTTTCCCCTGCAATTTCGATTGAACAAAAATCTACTTCACACAATCCACGTTCTACGGTGGGAACAATTACGGAAATTTACGATTATTTACGTTTATTGTTTGCTCGAGTAGGTGAACCGCGTTGTCCAGATCATGATGTTCCATTAACGGCACAAACGATTAGTCAAATGGTGGACAAGGTATTAAGTTTGCCAGAAGACAGCAAGATGATGTTACTTGCGCCAGTTGTCAAAAATCGAAAAGGCGAACACGTTAAGATTTTAGAAAATATTGCTGCACAAGGTTACATTCGTGCGCGTATTGATGGCGAAATTTGCGATTTATCTGATCCACCAAAATTAGAGTTACAGAAAAAACATACTATTGAAGTAGTGGTGGATCGCTTTAAAGTGCGGTCAGATTTAGCAACACGTTTAGCTGAGTCTTTTGAAACCGCATTAGAGCTTTCAGGTGGCACCGCGATTGTGGCAGATATGGATAATCCGAAAGCGGAAGAATTAGTTTTTTCGGCAAATTTTGCTTGTCCGCATTGCGGTTATTCTGTGCCAGAATTAGAACCTCGTTTATTTTCCTTTAATAATCCAGCCGGAGCGTGCCCTACTTGTGATGGTTTGGGTATGCAACAATATTTTGATGAAGAGCGAGTGGTACAAAATCCAACTATTTCCCTTGCTGGTGGTGCGGTGAAAGGTTGGGATCGTCGTAATTTTTATTATTATCAAATGCTCACCTCATTGGCGAAACATTATAATTTTGATGTTGAAGCGCCCTATGAATCTTTGCCAAAGAAAATTCAACACATCATTATGCATGGTTCAGGTAAAGAGGAAATTGAATTCCAATATATGAATGATCGTGGCGATGTGGTTATTCGCAAGCATCCTTTTGAAGGTATTTTGAATAATATGGCTCGCCGATATAAAGAAACAGAATCAATGTCGGTGCGAGAAGAATTAGCGAAAAATATTAGCAATCGCCCTTGTGCAGACTGTGGCGGATCTCGTTTACGACCAGAAGCGCGTAATGTGTATATCGAAAAAACGAATTTACCGATGATCGCGGAAAAAAGTATTGGTGAAACGCTCGAATTTTTCACTGCACTTTCTCTCACTGGTCAAAAAGCGCAAATTGCGGAAAAAATTCTTAAAGAAATTCGCGAGCGTTTGCAGTTTTTAGTCAATGTTGGCTTGAATTATCTTTCTCTTTCTCGTTCTGCTGAAACTCTTTCAGGCGGTGAAGCACAACGTATTCGCCTTGCTAGCCAAATTGGTGCGGGGCTTGTTGGTGTGATGTATGTATTAGATGAACCTTCTATTGGCTTGCACCAACGTGATAATGAACGCTTACTTAACACATTAATTCATCTGCGTAATCTTGGTAATACGGTAATTGTCGTGGAACACGATGAAGACGCGATTCGTGCAGCTGACCATATTATTGATATCGGTCCTGGAGCAGGCGTGCATGGCGGGCAAGTTATTGCGCAAGGAAATGCTGATGAAATTATGCTGAATCCAAATTCCATCACAGGAAAATTCTTATCGGGCGCAGATAAAATCGAAATTCCTAAAAAACGCACTGCACTTGATAAGAAAAAATGGCTAAAACTTAAAGGGGCATCAGGCAATAATTTAAAAAATGTAAATTTAGATATTCCCGTTGGCTTGTTTACTTGCGTAACTGGTGTATCAGGCTCAGGAAAATCAACACTCATTAATGACACTTTATTTCCACTTGCGCAAAATGCATTAAATAGAGCTGAAAAAACCGATTATGCACCTTATCAATCTATCGATGGATTAGAACATTTCGATAAAGTTATTGATATTAACCAAAGCCCGATTGGACGTACGCCACGTTCAAATCCAGCCACTTATACAGGTTTATTTACTCCGATTCGTGAACTTTTTGCAGGAGTGCCAGAAGCGCGTGCGCGTGGTTATAATCCAGGGCGTTTTAGCTTTAATGTACGTGGTGGACGCTGTGAAGCTTGTCAGGGCGATGGTGTACTCAAAGTTGAAATGCACTTTTTACCCGATGTTTATGTCCCTTGCGACCAATGTAAAGGTAAACGCTATAACCGCGAAACCTTAGAAATTCGTTATAAAGGTAAAACGATTCATCAAGTTTTAGATATGACGGTGGAAGAGGCTCGCGAGTTTTTTGATGCGATTCCAATGATTGCAAGAAAATTACAAACATTGATGGATGTGGGATTATCCTATATTCGATTAGGTCAGTCTTCCACAACACTTTCAGGCGGTGAAGCGCAGCGCGTTAAGCTAGCGACAGAGCTTTCTAAACGTGATACAGGTAAAACCTTGTATATTCTAGATGAGCCGACGACGGGTTTGCATTTTGCTGACATTAAGCAATTACTTGAAGTACTGCATCGATTACGCGCTCAAGGAAATACTATTGTCGTCATTGAACACAATCTTGATGTGATTAAAACGGCAGACTGGATTGTCGATCTTGGCCCTGAAGGGGGAAGCGGTGGCGGACAAATTATTGCTACAGGCACGCCTGAAGAAGTTGCTAAAGTCGAAGGATCTCATACTGCCAGATTCCTTAAACCAATTTTGGAAAAACGTTAAGAAAATAACCGCACTTTGATCTGACGTGCGGTTATTTTTTGATATATTTCTAGCAGAAATTTATCTTTTTGATTCTTATTGTGATTTGTTTGATGTAATGAGGTTATTTAGTATGTGCACGTCTTACAAATAAGAAAGATAAGCTGAATGCCACAACAAACGAAATAACCATTCCTATACTATACATTGCCAAACTGTCCGGTTTGATAGATGGGATACCTAAGAAACCAGCGGCACCCAATGCAATCGCTTTTACGTTAAAGAATGCAATAAATGCACTAGCTAACCCAGAACCAATCATCGCAGCAATAAATGCTTGGCGGTAACGTAAATTTACGCCAAACATAGCGGGTTCTGTGATACCTAATAATGCAGAAATACCTGAAGGTACAGCTAATCCACGAATTTTGGCATCTTTTAATGCTAAGGCTACACCTAAACAAGCTGCGCCCTGTGCAATATTTGACATTGCTGCAATCGGGAAGATGAATGTTCCTCCAGTTTGTGTGATTTCGGCAAGCAATTGAGTTTCTACTGCGATAAAGGTTTGATGCATACCTGTAATGACAATTGGTGCATATAAAGTACCGAAAATCGCTCCACCAAAGAAACCTAATGTATCATATAACCAAGTTAATCCAGCTGAAATAAGAGAGCCTGCCTCTCGACCAAATGGACCAATTACCGTAAATGCAAGGAAACCCGCAATAAAAAGTGAAAACATTGGGGTAATTAAGTTATCTAAATAAGATGGTATAAATTTACGGAAATTCTTTTCTAATGTTGCTAATACCCAAGCCGAAATAATTGTTGGAATAACTGTTCCTTGATAGCCAACTTTTTCAATTTCAAGACCAAATACATTCCAGTATTTAATATTTCCTTCCATCAATATTTTTGCATAATTCCAGCCATCAGATAATGAAGGATGGACTAAAAGCATACCTAATGCTGCGCCTAAGAAGGGATTTCCACCAAATTTACGTGTTGCTGAAAAACCAAGTAATACAGGTAAGAATACAAACGGTGCATTTGCAATTGTATTGATGAAATCAACTAAATCAGATATTTCAGGATACTTTGTGACAACAGAATGATTATCCCAAAAGAAACCGATAGAGGTTAGCATTGAATAAAGTCCCATTAATAGACCTCCAGCAACGATAGCTGGAATAATTGGGACAAAAATATCGGCTAAACCTTTTACTATACGTTGTAGTAAATTCTGTTGGCCTAAGGCTGCTTCTGCAACTTCAGCTTTACTTACATCACCAATACCAAGTTGTTTAGTAAGTTGTTCATGAACTTTATTGACCGTACCTGAGCCAAAAATAATTTGGTACTGACCCGCCACAGAGAATTGGCCTTTTACCCCTTCAATTGCTTCGATACCTTCTTTATTCACTTTGCTTTCATCGTTTAATACGATACGTAAACGTGTTGCACAGTGAGCTGCTGTAGCAATGTTATTTTTACCACCAAGTTTTTCAATCACTTGTTCAGCTATTTTCGGGAAGTTCATAGATTTTCTCCTCATTAAAATAGAAATGGCGAGATTTTAGCCGAAAGGATTAAAACAGGCTAGTGTGAAATGATCCTATAAGGGGAATTTTATTGTTATAAAGGAACAAAGCTGATAGTAAGCAATCATATAATGTAATTAATAATTACCTCGCTTTTTTATTAATCCATTTAATCCTAACAAGCCTAAGCTTAGCCAAATAGGAACGTAGGTGAAGTAGTCACTTATCGTCATTGGAATATTTAAAATAAATACTGCAACTAGAAATAATAAGACTGGTTCGATATAGCTTAATACGGCAAAAATGCTAACAGGAATTTGCTGGCTAGATTTTAAATTTGCAGAAAGTGAAACTGCACTGACAATTCCTAGTGCTGGTAATAAGTACCAGTAGTGAAAATTATTAAGAATCAAAGACAAACTATCGCTTTGGTAAGATAAATAAATGACAGAAGGAATGGATATTAAGATTACATCAAGGGTAATGCCTTGCAAGGCAGGAATTTTCATGGCTTTTCTACTTAAATAATAGAAGGGATATACTGCACAAACCCAAAGGCTTGTCCATGAAAAACTTTGTGTATGCCAGAGTTCATGGAATACACCACAAGCGGCAAGTAATAAAGCAATTTTTTGAGTGGATGATAATTGTTCCTTAAGCCAAATTCTTCCAAATAGAGCCATCACAAGCGGAAAAAGGAAGTATCCCATAGCAATATTTACACCTTCGTTATTAAGCGGAGCCCACATAAAGAGCCAAAATTGGCTTCCTGCATCAAATGTACCGAGTAAGAAAAGTATCCAACGTTTCCAGTTATAGCCAAGTATGTTGGTTATTAAATGTAAAATTGATTTACAACCAATTGTTGGAAATAAAATCAATAATAGACCAAATATCATTGTTACCATTCGCCACGCGAAAACGTCAGTTCCACTTAATGGTTGTAACCATAAGCTGAATAAATAAAGGACACCAAATAAAAGTTGAGAAAAGATGCAAAGCAATATGCCTTGAGTCATTAATTTCATTGAAAACTCCATCATTGAAGATGAAATTATTATAGGTTGTTATAGAAATAAAAATTCTCAATTTATGAGGTTTTGTGATAAATTTTATCTATTTAGCCAGATTTGTGAGAAAAATTTTTATGAATTCCCTTGATAAATTAGATCGAGATATTCTAAATGCATTACAACAAGATGCAACAATACCTTTAAAAGAATTGGCTGTAAATGTTAATAGTTCTATTGCAACTTGCCAACGACGAATTCAATTTTTAATAGAAAAAGGCGTGATAACTAAACAAGTGGCTATTGTTTCTCCTAAAGCTGTAGGGCGGACAATTAGTGTATTTGTGATGGTGGAAATGAACAATCAACATTCTTATTATCAAGAGCAGTTTGAGCGTAAAATGAGACAAGAATCAGATGTTGTCAGTTGTTATGAAATTTCTGGAGATTATGATTTTATGTTGCTATTACATGTTAAAGATATGGAAAGTTATCATGCGTTTACTCGTCGTGTTTTAACAGGGGAGTATCATGTGCGTACTTTCAAAAGTTTATTTGTAATGAATTTTACAAAGGCGGATAGTGGTATTGTGTTATAAAGTGCGGTAAAAAATCACCGCACTTTGCAATTATAATGCTAAGGCTTTGTCGTTTGTTTTAAACAAAAATAGCCGATGATGGCAGAAATAGTTGATCCTAATAAAATACCTAATCTTGATAGAGTATTTATAGTTTCACCTGCGTCAGCCTCAAATGCAAGGCTTGCGAGAAACATTGACATTGTAAAGCCAATTCCACACAAAAGCGCAACGGCAAAAATTTGTTTAAAATTAACACCGTTAGGTAATTTGGCTAAACCTAATTTTACGGAGATATAGCTAAAGCTAAAAACACCTACTGGCTTGCCTATAATTAAGCCAAGTGCAATAGCTAATAATAACGGGGAAGAGAGCATTGTGAAATCGAGTCCTTCAAAGCTTACCCCAGCATTAGCAAAAGCAAATAGAGGCAGAATAATAAATGACGACCAAGGTGCGAGGATATGTTCAAAATCATGTAGTGGTTTTTCACCATTTTTCCCATTCAATGGGATACAAAAGCCAATAATTACGCCAGCTAATGTTGCATGAACGCCTGATTTTAAAACGGAAGCCCATAAAATTGCCCCAACAACCATGTAGGCACATAGTGCAGAAACTTTGAATCGGTTTAATAAAACTAATGCGATAATAGCGATAGCTGAAAAGAAGAGTGCTTGCACGCTTAATCCATGTGAAAAGAATAGGGCTATGACAACGATAGCACCTAAGTCGTCTATAATAGCGAGCGCTAGCAAGAAAATTTTGAGTGGAAGTGGAACTTGTTTACTGAGCAACGCCATAATGCCAAGAGCAAAGGCTATGTCTGTTGCCATAGGAATCGCCCAGCCATTCACTAAACTAGGATCTTGTTTAGCAATAAACCAATATACGATAGCAGGAATAATCATTCCTCCTATTGCGGCTATAGCAGGGAAAATAGCTTGTTGATAGCTAGAAAGTGAGCCTTCAAATAATTCTTTTTTGACTTCCATACCGACCAATATAAAAAATACAGCCATAAAGCCATCATTGATCCAATGAATTAATGTTTTATCGATTGCAAAATGGCCAATTTGTATGCTTACGGGTAAATTTAAGAAGTTATTATATTGTTCACTTAATGGTGAATTGGCCAATAACATTGCAGCTACAGCAGATAAAAGTAATAAAATTCCACCGGCAGATTCTAATTTTAAAAATCGCTGGATAAGTTGTAACACGTAATCCCCCTTCAAAAATCAATAACAAAAAATTAACAAAGAGCGCATACTAGCATATTTTTATATGAAATGGGGAGCGAGAGAAAGATTTTGCCAGCATTTTGTATGAATTGCTGATAACATGAATTATATTGTGATGAATATCTCATTTTTCGTATTATTAAATAGTGATTTTATGTGCATTGTAACAAATTATTGTAGAATGCACTCCTTTCGATTTTAGGGTTAGAAATTATGTTTTCACGTAAAGATATTATTGTTTTGGGGATGATGATCTTCGCTTTATTTTTAGGAGCAGGGAATATTATTTTTCCACCAATGGAAGGTTTTACTGCCGGGTACAATTGGGCTAGCGCCTCTTTTGGATTTGTATTAACTGGTGTTTTTATGCCTTTTATTACATTGGTTATTGTTTCTATTTTAGGGCGAGGAGAAGAATTAACGAAAGATTTACCTAAATGGGCAGGGACTGCTTTTCTTGTTATTTTATATTTAACAATTGGTTCTACCTTTGCCATGCCGCGAATTACAAATGTTGCTTATGAAATGGCATGGTTACCTTTAGGATTGATGGAGGATAATTCAACAGTTAGATTTGTTTTTTCTCTTGTTTTTAACTTAATCGCTATGGGATTTATGATTCGTCCAAATACGATTATTTCAAGTGTAGGTAAATTTATGACGCCTGCATTATTGGTGTTATTAGTTGTGGTAGCGGTGACAGTTTTTATTTCTCCATTATCCGAGATTCAGGCTCCCACAAAAGCTTATGAGTCAGGTCAGGCTTTATTCATCGGTTTAACAAGTGGTTATCAAACTATGGATGTGCTTGCTGCCATTGCATTTGGAGGAATTGTCTCACGTGCACTTGCCGCAAAAAATGTGGTTCATACAAAAGATATTGTGAAATATACCATTTCAGCAGGTTTTGTTTCAGTCATTTTGCTTGCTGGATTATACTTTTCACTCTTTTACCTTGGTGCAACAAGTGCCTCGGTTGCTGAAGGTGTAACAAATGGGGGACAAGTTTTCTCACGTTATGTGGGGGCATTGTTTGGTTCAGCAGGTACTTGGATTATGGCGGGAATTATCGTACTAGCAAGTTTAACTACTCTTGTTGGTGTAACGAGTGCTGCTGCTGATTATTTTGCGAAATTTTCAGTACGTTTTTCTTATCCGTTTTGGGTAGCAATTTTTACTGCAATGACAATTACTGTTTCTCAATATGGCTTAACTGATTTGCTTCGTATTACGATTCCGGCCCTATTATTGATCTATCCTATAGCGATTGTATTAGTGTTTTTGCAATTTTTACGTGATAAATTACCATCAATCAAATTGACTTACTATAGTTCTTTAATTGTCACGCTATGCTTTAGCTTATGTGACAGTTTGAATAATGTACAAATGTTACCTGAAAGCATTAACATATTATTGAAAGATTTTCCTCTTTCATCAGAGGGAATGGCATGGTTAGTGCCAGCATTCGTGATGCTTGTAGTGAGCATTTTTATAGGAAAGTTATTTACTAACATTAAAAAATAAAATTGCGGCATTTTTTAGCCGCATATCTTTATAATCTAGTTTTTTCTCCGCCAAATTCATCTAATAAATTTTCGGTGAGTTTGGCTAAAATACCTGTCATCAGTACAAAATCTGCATCGAAACGCTGTGCAAAATCTTCTTTCAGAATATCATCATTTTTTTCTCGTACACTATCTGCAAATTTTAAACGTTTGAGGGTGCAATCTTCGTTAAAAACGAAAGTTAAGGTATCTTCCCATTCTAAGGCTAATTTGCTCACTACTTTTTTGCCATCTTGCAGAAGTGCGAGAATTTCTTCATTTTCTAATGGTTGTTTTTTACAACGGATAACGCTGTCTTCCTGACTGCCACGAAGCTCGGCTTCTTCTAATGCAAGTAACCAATGCGGTAAGCTATCTTGAAGGATCCAATTCGTTAAAATCGTGCTGGGTTCATTAGCAAAGGCTAAAGGCACAACAGGGAGCGAACCTAAGGATTTACGCAGTAATGCGAGCGCATCTTCCGCGCGTTTACTCGATGCTGCATCAACATGAACAAGATTATTTTCTGTATCAATCCATAGCGCGGTATGCTGATTTTTACTAAACGCACGAGGTAATAAATTCATCACGACATCATTTTTTAATGTTTGTTTTTCTACCTTTTTAAGTTTGCGATTTTCTTTTTGTTCAAGGCTTTCAATGCGTTCATCAAGTTCACGTTTGACCACATTTGCTGGCAAGATTTTTTCCTCTTTTTTGGCGATTAATAGAATTTGTTTTCCAACAGAAAAATAGAGTAAATCAGCGCCTCGTAATGGAGCTGACCATCCAAATTTACTTTGATCTTGAGCACCGCAAGGATGGAATTGACAATCTTCCAGTTGAGTTTGTAGCTGTGCAAGATCCCAATCTAGCGGTTTAGTCAGTCTATAAGTCATTAAATTTTTGAACCACATCGTAACACTTCCTTCAATATAGGGTAGAATGTGCGGCATTATAGCCCATAAAAGTAGGAAAAACGATGCAACACAAATTGATTGCCTTTATTGGCGGCGGCAATATGGCGCAGGCTATTATTCTTGGCTTGTTGAAACAAGGTTATCCTGCCGAGCAAATTATTGTGAATGATCCGAATGAGGAAAAAAGAGCATTTTTTGCTAATCTTGGCGTGGCAACGTCAGAAAATAATGTGGAAAGTGCAACCAAAGCGGAAGTTGTGTTGCTTGCGGTAAAACCTCAAATGATGGCTGAAGTTTGTTCGTCGCTAAGTGCGGTGGATTTTTCTGATAAATTATTAATTTCCATTGCTGCGGGTATTTCAACTGAACGCTTGAACGCATTAATTCCAAGTATAAAATCAATAGTGCGCGTCATGCCAAATACGCCCGCATTAGTGGGGGAAGGCATGGCGGGGTTATTTGCACCAAAAAATACGAGTGAAAATTACCGCACTTTTGCACAAGATTTATTGGGAACTGTGGGAAGAACGGTTTGGGTGGATGATGAAACTCAAATGCACGCAGTAACCGCTGCTTCAGGAAGTAGCCCCGCTTATTTCTTTTTAATGCTGGAAGTGATGCAGCAAGCCTTAATCAAAATGAATATAGATGAAAAAACTGCGCGTGAATTAGTGCAGCAATCCATGCTTGGTGCAGCAAAAATGGTGATAGAAAATCCGCAAATTGCACTTTCAACTTTGCGTGAAAATGTCACCTCGAAAGGTGGCACCACTGCGGCAGCGTTAGCAGTATTTGACGCACAACATTTTAATCAAACAATAGAGCAAGCTATGCAGGCTTGTTTGTCTCGTTCACAAGAAATGGAAACTTTATTCTGATGCAAGTTCGTCCTTTTTATTGGCTCGCACTGAGCTTTCTAGGTTACTACTGCGCTTATGGTGTGTTTTTGCCGTTTTTCCCCGCATGGTTGAAATCACAACAATATGGTGAAGAAATGATTGGTTTAGTTATCGGGAGTGCTTATATTTTTCGATTTGCGGGCGGATTATTTTTTTCATCGCTGATTAAAAAAGCCAATCATATTATTAGTTCCTTACGTCTATTGGCGTTAGCATCGGCCATTATTATGGCGGCAATGAGCTTAGTTGCGCATAATTTTTGGCTGTTATTTATTGCTATCGGTTTATATGCCTCTGTGAATTCAGCGGGAATGCCGATTGGAGATTCGTTGGCATCCACTTGGCAACGACAAATCGGCTTGGATTATGGCAAAGTACGTTTGATTGGCTCTGCTGCCTTTATTCTTGGTGTAGTAGTGTTTGGTGGCATGATTGGCTGGGTAGGTGAGCAAAATATCGTGTGGATTTTAACCGCACTTTTATCCTTCTATACTATCATTCAGCTTTTAAAACCGACCATTCCCCCAAAAGATGAAATACCTGAAAGTGGCGATCAAAATAATATTGGTTTTATTGCGTTACTGAAAAATCCTATTACATTGCGAGTCATGATTGCAGTGGGGCTGATTCAAGGCTCTCATGCGGCTTATTATGTTTATAGCACAATTTATTGGACAAGTATTGGGATCTCTGTTTCTCAAACGAGCTTACTTTGGGGCATTGGCGTATTAGCGGAAATTGTATTATTTTTCTTTTCTCGTCGCTTATTTCAAAATATTTCTATCAGTGTGCTACTTTATATTTCTGCGCTTGCGTGCATCGGACGCTGGGCTGTAATGGGATATATTGAAGATTTTTGGTTGATATTCTTATTGCAACTTATGCATAGTTTGACTTATGCCGTGTGCCATTATGCGATTGTTCGCTATATCACTACGCAACCGCAAAGTCATATTGCGAAGTTACAAGGTTTGTATAATGGTTTATCGAATGGTGTGCTCATTGCCATTTTCACCGCGATTGCAGGTATGATTTATCCAACGTCGCCAGCGATGACATTTGTATTTATGAGTATCATCGCGGCAGCAGCATTTTTTGTGATTCCACGCAAGTTAAATGCCTTTTTGATTGTTCAGCATAAATAGGACACATCACTTTCTTTGTAGAAAAGTAATATGAAAAATCTTGCGCTCATTGATTTGTTTCTTAATGAATATTGGATTGAAAAAGGTCTCTCAGAAAATACCGTTCAATCTTATCGTTTGGATTTAACCGCACTTTGTGATTGGTTGGATAAAAACGACTTGTCTTTGGAAACTTTAGATGCTGTTGATTTGCAAGGTTTTCTGGGCGAACGTTTGGAGAAAGGTTACAAAGCCACGAGCACCGCGCGAACGTTAAGTGCAATGCGTAAACTTTTCCAATATTTATATCGGGAAAAATACCGAGTAGATGATCCAAGTGCGGTACTAAGTTCGCCTAAATTACCCAGTCGCTTGCCAAAATATTTAACTGAGCAACAAGTGTCAGATTTGCTCAATACGCCAGATGTGGAAGTTCCTTTGGAATTGCGTGATAAAGCTATGTTAGAGTTGCTTTATGCAACGGGGCTTCGTGTAACGGAGTTAGTTTCGCTTACGATTGAAAACATGAGCGTGCAACAAGGCGTGGTGCGAGTGATTGGTAAAGGGAACAAAGAGCGTATTGTGCCAATGGGGGAAGAAGCTGCCTATTGGGTTCGTCAATTTATGCTTTATGGTCGCCCTGTTCTATTAAATGGGCAGAGTTCTGATGTTGTTTTTCCAAGTCAGCGTGCACAGCAAATGACTCGTCAAACTTTCTGGCATCGTGTAAAACATTATGCCATTCTCGCAGATATTGATGCTGATGCACTTTCCCCTCACGTTCTTCGCCATGCTTTTGCCACCCATTTAGTGAATCACGGTGCGGATTTACGCGTGGTGCAAATGTTGCTAGGGCATACAGATTTATCCACAACACAGATTTATACTCATGTGGCAAAAGAGCGATTAAAACGATTGCATGAAAGATTTCATCCTAGAGGGTAATTAAAAACGCGTAGTAATGAAATAAACTGTTTTAAATTATTCCTTTATCTGAATATTTCATATTAATCTTCAGGTAAAGCATTTAGAACGGCTTTCACTAAAGTTGCTAGTGGAATGGCAAAAAATACGCCCCAGAACCCCCACAATCCACCGAAAATTAATACTGAAATAATGATCGCTAATGGATGTAAGTTTACTGCCTCAGAGAATAAATAAGGAACAAGTAAATTGCCATCTAAAAGTTGACTTATGGCAAAAGCAATGATGATATACCAAAATGTTGGGCTTACACCAAATTGGAATAATGCGACCAAGGCAACTGGAATGGTGACAAGCACAGCTCCAATATAAGGCACTAACACTGAAAGCCCTACAGCAAATGCCAAGAGAAGTGGATAATTCAAGCCAAAAATAAGAAAAATAATATAAGTAATTAAAGTTACAATCAAAATTTCTAATAATTTACCATGAATATAATTAGAAATTTGTTGTTGCATTTCTATCCAAACCTTGAAAGCTAAATGACGGTTTCTTGGCAGAAAGCGGCTCACCCCTTGTAAAAGTTCTTTTTTATCTTTTAACATGAAAAACATCATTAGTGGTACTAAGAAAGCATAAATACCGAGAGAAACTAAGTTCATAATTGATGTTAACGACAGTTTCACCACTGATTCACCAAAACCAAGAATTTTTTCTCGCACGGAATTAAAAATGGAATCTACCATAGAATAATCAATGAGTTCTGGATAATGCTCTGGTAGATTAAGTAACCATTCATTGAGTTTATTAAACATCGCAGGTAAATCGCTTAATAAGGAAATACTTTGATTCCAAAGCATTGGTACAAGAATTAAAAAGAATATGGTAGCGATACTGATAAAGCTACCAAAGACAAGAATAGTGGCCATGATCCTTGGAAAGCGTAAACGTAAGTTTAAGAAACGAATTGGCATTTCGAGTAAATAAGCTAATACGATAGCAATAAGCAGCGGTGCGATTAGATTTCCAAAAAAATAAATAGCAAGGAAGCCAAACAATAAAATAGCAAGTAATCCCATTGTTTGAGGATCGCTTAATCGGCGTATATACCAATTTCTCAACATTTCTAACATAGTACTTCTCAATGAATATTTTGGGTCATTATAAGTGAAATTATTTGTTGTTTATAGTTGGCACTTGACTAATCTTTTAAATTCTTTAACACTCCCTACCTAGATTTTGTTATTAAAACAAAATTTGTGTCGCATTTTAGTTATGACTGAGTTTTGTATAGCAAGTGCGGTTATTTTTTCTTAATTTCGGAGCAAAATATGTCAGGTATTTTTACTCAAAGCCCTGCAAATCGTCATCGTTATGGCGTAGCTATTTTTGTAGGCATCATCGCAGGAATTATTTCTGCATTTGTAAAATGGGGAGCAGAGCATCCATTTCCACCACGCAGTCCAATTGACTTCTTTGCCGCAGCTTGTAAAGTGGATGTGACAGGTTTAAGTCAAGACCAGATTCTTTCTGTATGCTCACGTGCATTTCTAAATCCACCACATGTTTTTTTTACGTGATTACATTGGTATTGACCCAACTCAAGCTGCATTTACATTTGCGGATCATGCATTTAACTGGATTGGTGTCACGCATATTATTTTCTCTTTAGTATTTGCTATTGGTTATTGTATAGTTGCAGAACGCTTCCCTAAAATTAAATTTTGGCAGGGTATCGGAGCTGGTATTATTGCCAATATTTGTGTTCACTATATTACTTTCCCTGCATTAGGTTTAACACCGCCAGTTGCAGAGTGGCCATTATATGAACATATTTCTGAATTAGTGGGACATATTTTCTGGTTCTGGACTATTGAAGTGATTCGTCGTGATTTACGTAATCGGATTACAAATGAACCGGATGCTGAAATTCCATTAGGTCAGGTACGTTAATTTCTCTGGCTAATACGAAGATAACTGTATATTAGGAAACTAAGTGCAGTTATTTTTTTTCATTTTAAATAGAATATGAATAATATATTTAGTATTTTTGGTGTTTAAATGGTGCCCGAAGCCAGACTTGAACTGGCACGCCTCGAAAGGCGAGGGATTTTAAATCCCTTGTGTCTACCGATTCCACCACTCGGGCATATAGACAACTAACATTTGCGTATTATGGAGGCGTGTCCCGGAGTCGAACCGAGCTACATGGATTTGCAATCCAGTGCATAACCGCTTTGCTAACACGCCACGAATTGGAGCGGGAAACGAGGCTCGAACTCGCGACCCCGACCTTGGCAAGGTCGTGCTCTACCAACTGAGCTATTCCCGCATTCGCTGTTAGTGGTGCGCATTTTACGGAAATTTAAAAAGCTGTCAATCATAGAGTAAAAAATTTTTTTTAACCGTTTAAAAAAGATTCATTTTGTTTAAATAATTCTCACAAAATGATGAATAAATAGAAATTTATTCAATTACATAATTTCTGCTTTTATCACTTTCCCCTTTGTGCCAAAATGTTCAGCATATTTTATAGCATGAAAGTGCGGTGAATTTTTATTGTTTTTAGAGGATGTTATGATACAACAATATGCAATTGATACCTTATTAGCGCAATCTGGTAATCGAAGTGATAAGCGAACTGGTTCAGTTTCTGCGCCAATTTTTCTTTCTACGGCTTATGGGCATCATGGAATTGGTGAGAGTACAGGGTTTGACTATACGCGGACTAAAAACCCAACTCGTACAGTATTAGAAGAAACGATATCTAAATTAGAAAATGGAGATCGTGGTTTTGCTTTTTCTTCTGGTATGGCTGCAATTCAAGTTTTGATAACGCTTTTCACTGCCCCAGATGAATGGATCGTTTCTAGCGATGTGTATGGTGGTACTTATCGACTATTAGATTTCTCTTATAAAAATAACAATAGTGTAAAGCCTGTTTATGTCAATACAGCATCTGCTTCTGAAATTGAGGCGGCAATTAACCCAAATACGAAAGCAATTTTTATTGAAACTCCATCAAATCCTTTAATGGAAGAATGTGATGTGGTTGAAATTGCAAAACTTGCGAAAAAACATAACTTGATGTTGATCGTGGACAATACGTTTTTAACACCTGTGCTTTCTCGTCCATTGGATTTAGGCGCAGATGTGGTGATTCACAGCGGGACTAAATATATTGCAGGTCATAATGATGCACTTGTTGGGCTGATTGTTGCGAAAGGGCAAGAACTTTGTGATCGCATTGCTTATATTCAAAATGGTGCAGGAGCGGTGCTTTCACCTTTTGATTCTTGGCTGACTATTCGTGGTATGAAAACCCTTTCTTTACGCATGAAACGTCATCAAGAAAATGCCCAAGCTATTGCGGAGTTTTTAAAAGCTCAACCACAAGTGGAATCTGTGCTTTATCCAAATAAAGGTGGGATGTTGTCTTTCCGTTTGCAAGATGAAGCTTGGGTTAATCCGTTCTTAAAATCCATCAAATTGATTACTTTTGCAGAAAGTCTAGGCGGCACAGAAAGTTTTATTACTTATCCTGCCACTCAAACTCATATGGATATTCCAGAATCTGAGCGTGTAGCCCGTGGAATTACGAATACCTTGCTGCGTTTTTCAGTCGGTATTGAAGATGTAGAAGATATTAAGGCTGATTTATTACAGGCATTTTCTAATTTGAAATAATGAGGATGAAGTGAGATTTTACTTGCTATTTAGTTTTTGACAATTAAAACAATAAGTTTACATTTGTTAAAACAGTGTTATTCTTCATTCCACTAGTAAATCAAAAATGTTCTCGTTTTGAACATTATTCATAAAATAAGGAAATAAAAATGAGCGAAGTATTACATATTAATGATGCTGACTTTGAAAGTATCGTTGTGAATTCAGATATCCCTGTATTATTAGATTTTTGGGCACCGTGGTGTGGTCCTTGTAAAATGATTGCGCCTGTTTTAGATGAGCTTGCTCCTGAATTTGCAGGTAAAGTAAAAATTGTAAAAATGAATGTGGATGATAACCAAACAACGCCAGCACAATTTGGTGTTCGTAGTATCCCAACATTATTATTGATCAAAAATGGTCAAGTTGTTGCTACTCAAGTTGGGGCATTACCAAAAACACAATTGGCAAATTTTATTAATCAACACATTTAATTTTATGTTCTATAAAGCCATACAGTTAAAAATTGTATGGCTTTTTTATATCACCACTCATTTTAATTTGAGTGGCTGTTTGTTGTAGTTATTTTATGATGACTGGGTTGGGCGTTCTGTTTTCCAGTTTGAAGATCATAATGAGGAAGTAAGAAATAGCACAAACGACAAAAGTCTAAGACATTAAGATATTTATTTTTTCATGTAAGATTTTAATGTTTGTTCCACTTCATAAATCCAATCCAACTCATGCTGCGTGAAACCCGCTTGAATACGAGCATCGGTATTAATGACACCTTTAAAAATTACAATACGGTATTTGTGTAATAGCTCAGTAAAGCACTTCATCGCATCCAAACCACGTTTTTTAGAAAGTGCGTGATACCAATGATTGCCGATATATACATGGCCAATTTCATCGCGCAAAATAATATCCAAAATGCTCACTGCGGCAAAATCTTTACGTTGTGCGATTTTCTCTTGCAGAACAGGTGTTGCATCGAGGCCCCGTGCTTCTAATACACGAGGAACTAACGCCATTCGTTCCCAAATATCGTGAGCGGTGGCTTGCGCCATTTCCCATAATCCAGCATGAGCTTCAAAATCACCATATTGATAACCCAATGTTTTCAAATGTTCATTGACTAAGGAAAAGTGCGTGCTTTCTTCACGAGCGACACGCAACCAATCTTTCACAAAGGCCAAACCTTCTCCTAGTTCTTCTTGTGCATTACGTCCGAATCGCCAAGCTGCATCTAGGCCTAAATTAATCGCATTAAACTCAATATGTGCGATAGCGTGCAATGTGGCAGCATAGCCTTCTTCTGTGGCAAAAGAACGTTTTGGCACATCTTTCGGTGCAACTAAGAGTGGTTTTTTAGGAAAAGCGGCAATATTATCTTGCGGCACGACTTCGGGAAAATCGTCTAATTTAATCAACTGAATTTGTGGCAGAAGATTATCGTAGAGATCATTGACTAAACGACATTTTTCTTGTGGATTCGCTGTTTTTAGTGCGGTTTCAACTTGTTGCCAAAATTGTGTAATAAGTGCGGTCATTTTTTCTCTCTTATTCGTTAAAACGGATCAAGCCTTCTTGTTGTGTTGTCGCGATTAATTGACCATCTTGCGAGAAAATTTGCCCGCGTGCCAAGCCTCGCCCTCCAAACGCATTATTGCTTTCAATTGCGTGCAAATGCCAGTGATTTAAATCAAACGGACGATGGAACCAAATACTATGATCAATAGTTGCCACTTTCATTCCTTTTTGTAAAAAGCCTTTTTCATGCGGATGAAGTGCGGTCAAAATACAGTGAAAATCGGAAAAATAAGCCAATAAACATTGCTGAATTTTTATATCAAGCGGCGTTTCACCATTGGTTTTAAACCAAGAATATTGCTCGGCTGGCAATTTTGTCCCGTTAAATGGGTTATTCAAATATTTGGTACGTACCTCAAATGGACGCTCTGCTGCAAATTTTTCATTGAGTGGTTCTGGCAAGGTTTGAGCCACTTTTTGTAGCATCATATTTTCATCTGTAAAGTCTTCAGGTGCGCCAATATTTGGCATTGTATTTTGATGCTCAAAACCTTTTTCCGGCACTTGGAAAGAAGCGGTTACATGACAGATAGTATTTTTATGTTGAATGGCTTTTACGCGTAATGCAGAAAAGTTACGCCCTTCACGCAAGGTTTCCACATCGTAAATAATCGGATATTGGCTGTCTCCCGGAGCAAGAAAATAGGCATGACAAGAATGTAAAATGCGATCTTCTGGCGCCACCTGCATTGCCGCAGATAACGCTTGAGCTACAACTTGCCCGCCAAATACTTGGCGAAAACCTAAATCTTGGCTTTCACCGCGAAAGATTAAATCATCAATTTTTTCAAGTTTAAGAAGATGAATAAGGTTATTGAGAATATCTGACATATTGCTTTGCTTGAAGAGACGATAAAAGTGCGGTTATTTTAGCGGAGATTTTGGAGAATGCCAAAGCTAGCAATAATTTTAAGATAGAAGTAAAAACTTAATTTTCATCTCTTTGGAACAGGGCAATGTCTTTCAACTAGGCCAATACATAAATAATTAATGCCCTACGTGTTATTTATAGGGCTATTTTCTTTTTAAACAGTTATAATTTAGGAGTTTTAACAATGATTTTGAACATTTACAAAAATATGGATAAAAATACAATATTTGCTAAATTATTTAGAATGACCCCTTTTTCTTATAATGTCGAATCATTCATTGATTACATGAAAGAGCAAGGTTATTCAATCACAAAATCCCAAGTAAACTGTTGGCAACGTAAAGCTGGTAGTGATAAATCTCGACCTGTACCCGATTTTGTTTTTACTATGATATTCAATTACATCCATGACAACAAAATTGAAGTAGCAGAATTTCTTAAGTCGAAAGACATTGCCCTGTTCGAAAGGGATTGAGGTAGATATAGATTTATTATTGATAAAAATATCGAAAGCTAATAGGAGTAATATAGGAGTAATAAAGGGCGTATTGCACGCCCTATTATTTTTCAAGAAATGTCCTAAGTTATCGACTAAATTTAGCCGCACTTTTATAAATGTTTCACTCTCCGCTTCACTTCTTCCTGTTTTCCCGCATTAAATGGGCGGGCATCAGGGCTGCCTAGATAGCCACATACGCGGCGAGTGACTGACACTTTTGTGCTATCGTGATTGCCACATTTCGGGCAAACAAAACCTTTACTGGTACATTCAAACTCGCCAGTGAAACCACATTCATAACATTCGTCAATCGGTGTGTTTGTGCCGTAGTAAGGCACGCGATCGTAGCTATAATCCCACACATCTTCCAATGCTTTTAAGTTGTGTTGAATATTTGGATATTCACCGTAGCAAATAAAACCACCGCTGGCGAGTGGGGGATATGCCATTTCGAAATCTAGTTTATCGTAAGGATTCACTTTCTTTTCTACATCTAAGTGGTAACTATTCGTGTAGTAGCCTTTATCCGTTACGCCTTCAATCACGCCAAATTTTTTGGTATCTAGACGGCAGAAGCGGTCACATAAGTTTTCACTTGGTGTGGAGTAAAGGCTGAAGGCATAGCCTGTTTCTTTTTGCCAGCGTTTAACTGCCTCGCTAAGGTGGCGAACAATTGCAATGCCTTTTTCGCGTAATTGTCCATCATCAAAAATATGCCCTTTGTTATAGAGCGCATTAATGGTTTCGTGAATACCGATATAGCCGAGCGAAATAGAGGCGCGTCCATTTTTGAAAATTTGTGCTACATTTTCATCCGCTTTTAACCGCACTCCGCATGCGCCTTCCATATAAAGAATGGGAGCAACGCGAGCTTTGGTATTTTCAAGGCGAGCAACTCGCGTCATTAATGCTTTTTTCGCAATAGCCAAACGTTCATCTAAAGTGCGGTAGAAATCTTCTTCGTTTTTAGACTCCAACGCGATACGCGGTAAATTTAAACTCACCACGCCAAGATTATTACGCCCATCGTGAATTTCGTGTCCGTTTTCTTCGTATGCACCTAGAAAGCTACGGCATCCCATTGGGGCTTTAAAAGAGCCCGTGACTTTGACAACCTGATCGTAATTGAGAATATCTGGATACATACGTTTTGATGCACATTCCAATGCGAGTTGTTTGATATCGTAATTTGGATCGCCTTTAGTTTGGTTCAAGCCTTTTTTGATGGTGAAAACAAGTTTTGGAAAGACTGGCGTTTTATGATTTTTTCCGAGTCCACGAATACGATTTTTCAAAATAGCTTGCTGAATTAAACGGGATTGCCAACTTGTACCTAAACCAAAACCAAAGGTCACAAATGGTGTTTGCCCATTCGAAGTATGTAGTGTATTAACTTCATATTCTAAAGATTGGAAGGCATCGAAACATTCTTTTTCAATCAATGCTTTGGCATAATCTTCAACATCAGGCACATTCCATTCTTGGGCATGTTTGAGGTGTTTTTCGTAACTGATTTGCACATAAGGGGAAAGCACTTCATCAATACGGTTAATGGTTGTGCCGCCGTAAATATGGCTAGCGACTTGGGCGATAATTTGTGCAGTCACTGCAGTAGCGGTGCCAATGGATTTAGGGGG
>QWCI01000644.1_pt1 | contig 24103 bp, 19 predicted proteins | sample 1972541 | NCBI WGS metagenome assembly QWCI01 (sample SAMN09866712, study PRJNA288562) | Human oral metagenome isolate term3_saliva, whole genome shotgun sequencing... | isolation source: mouth | host: Homo sapiens | place: USA: California | reverse complement strand
TCGTTGGTTGTTGCAGGAGCAGGGTCGGGAAAGACGCGCGTTCTTACCTACAAGATTGCTTATTTAATAATGTATGGCGTTTTGCCCTATCGCATTCTTGCGCTTACCTTTACCAATAAAGCTGCCCGCGAAATGAAGAGTCGTATCGGCTCGTTGGTCGACTATGAGAAGGCAAACCAACTGTATATGGGCACGTTCCACTCGGTTTTCTCTCGCATTCTCAGGGCAGAAGCGCAGCATATAGGCTACAACAGCAATTTCACTATTTACGATGAAAACGACTCTCGTTCGCTTTTAAAATCCATTATCAAGACATTAGGTTTAGACGACAAGAAGTATAAGCCTGCCACGGTGCACAATATCATCTCAATGGCGAAGAACCAGCTTATCACGGCAGATGCCTATGCCAACGACAAAGCTATCTGGGACCGTGACAGAAATATGAAACTGCCTGCCATTTCGCAAATATACACAGCCTATCAGGCACGTTGCCGCCAGGCAAATGCAATGGATTTCGACGATTTGCTAGTGCTCACTTGGAAGTTATTTCATGAACACGAAGACATCCGCCAGAAATATGCTGCGCGTTTCCGCTATGTGTTGGTCGATGAGTTTCAAGACACCAACGCCGTGCAGCAAGAGATTGTCACGCAACTCACCCGCGAGCAGCAACACATCTGTGTGGTAGGCGACGATGCGCAGAGCATTTATGGTTTTCGTGGTGCGAACATTGATAACATTCTTAACTTTCAGAACATCTATCCTCAGTGCAAGCTCTTTAAGTTGGAGCAGAACTATCGTTCGACGCAAAATATTGTTCAAGCGGCCAATAGCCTCATTCGCCACAACGAGCGGCAGATTCCCAAAGCATCGTTCAGCGAAAATGCCCTCGGCGAAAAGCTTATTTATGAGCCGTTGCACAGCGATCGCGAAGAGGCTACAGTCGTGGGGCATCACATCGCCGACATTGTGCGGCAGGAACATTCCGACTACACCCAGTTTGCCATTCTCTATCGCACCAACGCACAGAGCAGAATCTTAGAAGAAGAACTGCTCAAGCAAGAAATTCCTTATCGCATCTTTGGCGGAATGAGTTTCTATCAGCGCAAGGTCATCAAAGACGTGTTGGCCTATTTCCGCATGGTGGCCAATCCCGACGACGAAGAGGCACTGCGCCGAATTATTAACTATCCGAAGCGCGGCATTGGTGACACCACCGTGAGCAAAATCGCCGTTTGTGCACAAACCCACCAAACGAGCCTGTGGAATGTGATTCTAAATCCGCTGGCCTATAATTTAGATGTGAGCGGCAGTGTGGCTACCAAACTGCACAACTTTGCAACGCTCATCACGTCATTCATGGCGCAGGTAGCCGAAAAAGATGCCTACGAATTGGGAACGATAATCATCAAAGAATCGGGTATCAGCACCGACATCTTCTCGTCGAAAGACCAAGAAGCGCTCGACAGGCAAGAAAACCTAAAGGAGTTGCTCAACGGCTTGCAAGATTTCGTGGCCTCGCAAAAGGAGGAGGGCAATGCCGACGAAATCTATTTGGTGGATTTCTTGCAGGAGGTGTCGTTGCTCACCGACCAAGATCGCAACAATCCCGACGACAACAACCGCGTTTCGTTGATGACCATTCACTCGGCCAAGGGATTGGAGTTTGCTAATGTTTTCATCGTGGGCTTAGAGGAAAACATCTTCCCCAGTCCGATGTGCACCACCACAGCACGCGAATTAGAAGAGGAGCGCCGATTGCTCTATGTTGCCATCACGCGTGCCGAAAAGCGCTGCTTCATCACCAATGCCAAGAGCCGGTGGCGTTATGGCAAATTGGTGTTTAGCTCGCCCAGCCGTTTCATTCGCGACATCGATTCGCGCTACATGGTTTTGCGTGAGAACGGCAGCTTATTCAATGAAACTAAAACAGCCGATTTCGATTGTCCGGTGGCTCGCGTTTCTCCCTCACCGCTTCAATCGCACAGCAGGTTGCAAGCCCTCCACACGCCTTCAACCACCATTTCGGCTGACGGCAACAGCAACATTGTTGCAAGCGACGGCCTGAAAAGTGGCAGCATCATCGAACACCAGCGGTTTGGCATCGGAACGGTTGATTTTTTAGAGGGTGAAGGCGATAACTTGAAAGCCACGGTCACGTTTGAGAACGTAGGCCGAAAAGTGCTCTTGTTGAAATTTGCGCGCTACAAAATTAAATCTTGAATGGTGCACAACCACCATTCGAAACCTCCTATTCTATAAGGGTTTCTGTTGCACAGCGTTCGTTTTGAGATGAATTTGCAAAGAAACGCTTTCTCCCAAAACGAGGAACGGCAGTCATAACCTCATGCCTGCTTCATCCTGTTTGGGGAACGGCTGTCATAACCTTATGCCTGCTCCATCCTGTTTGGGGAACGGCTGTCATAACCTTATGCCCGCTCTATCCTGTTTGGGGAACGGCAGTCATAACCTTATGCCTGCTCCATCCTGTTTGGGGAACGGCTGTCATAACCTTATGCCTGCTTAATCCTGTTTGGGGAACGGCAGTCATAACCTTATGCCTGCTTAATCCTGTTTGGGGAACGGCAGTCATAACCTTATGCCTGCTTCATCCTGTTTGGGGAACGGCAGTCATAACCTTATGCCTGCTTCATCCTGTTTGGGGAACGAGAGTCATAACCTTATGCCTGCTTCATCTTGTTTGGGGAACGAGAGTCATAACCTTATGCCACCTTCAACCGAAATGCGGAGAGGAAGATTATTTCAGCAAGTCGGGGCGCAAGCGTTTGGTTCGCTCCATGGCTTGCTCAAATTCCCATTGCCGTATTTTGGCTTCGTTGCCACTCAGCAAAATCTCGGGCACGCGCCATCCTTTATAGTCTGCCGGGCGTGTGTAGATGGGAGCGGCCAAGAGGTCGTCTTGAAAGCAGTCGCTCAGTGCACTTTGTTCGTCGCTGATGCTGCCCGGGATGAGCCTCACAATGGCATCGGTGATGGCAGCAGCAGCCAATTCGCCTCCCGTGAGCACATAGTCGCCAATGCTGAGTTCGCGTGTGATGAGGTGCTCGCGTATGCGCTGGTCAATGCCTTTGTAATGACCGCAAAGCATAATGAGGTTTCCTTTGAGCGAGAGCTCGTTGGCGATGTGCTGATTGAAGGTTTCACCATCGGGGCTCATGTAAATCACCTCGTCATAGTGGCGCTGGGCTTTTAAGGCCGAGATGCACCGGTCGATGGGCTCGCATTGCATCACCATGCCAGCGCTGCCACCATAGGGGTAATCGTCAACGCGGCGCCATTTGTCGGTGGAATAGTCACGCAGATTGTGCAACTGAATGTCGACGAGCCCTTTCTTTTGTGCTCGCGCTAAGATTGATTCTTGGAAAAAGCCCTCCATCATGGTGGGCAGAACGGAGATAATATCGATTCGCATGTTTGCAAGAATTTCGTTTTATTTTGAATACTGAAGGGGTGCCGATGTGCTGTTGTCGTGCTCGTCGGCAGCCGTGAACTTCGCCATAAATTCGTCCTCGGTGATGATGGGGATAGCCAGCTGGTGAGCCTTTTGATTTTTGGCACTGGTCGATGTTGCGTCGTTATTGATGAGGTAGTGTGTTGATTTGCTCACACTTCCCGTCACCTTTCCGCCCTGACTTTCGATGTAGGCCTTGAGCGCATTGCGGTTTTTATAGTGAACGACGTCGCCCGTGATGACAAAGGTGAGCCCGGCACAACGATTGCCTTGCTGTGTCACAGGTGGCTGCGAGATGTGCAGCTGTTGCATCAGACGAGTTACGATGTTGAAATGCTCTTCATCGCGGAACCAACGCTCAAACTGGCTGCTCTTTTCGGGGCCAATGCCTGCGATTTCGGCCAACGGAGAATGGCCCAGCTCAGCATTTGGTTGGCGTGCGATAGCCATCAAATCGGTTAGCGGATAAGCCTGCAATAGGCGGCGGCAAACGTCTTGTCCGCAAAGCGGAATGCTCAAGGCGAAGAGAAAATGCTGTGCATCGACATTGCGTGCCCGTTCTATGGCAGCCAGCAATTTCTGCGTGCTGCGCAAGCCAAAGCCTTCTAATTGTGCCATCGCTTCAGCATAATCTTTCAACAGGAATAGGTCGGCGTAGGTCTTAATCCAGCCTAAATTCATAAACTTCACGACAGTCTGCTCGGACATTCCTTCAATGTTAACCCCTTCTTTGCTCACAAAACGGGCAAACTTTTTTAACTGTTTAGCCGGACAATCTTTGTTCGTGCAATGTAGGGTTTTGGTGTTGCTGACCTCGCTCACCGAAATTTGAGTTGGCGATTGGCAAACAGGGCAGGTACACGGCACTTGAAGCGTGCCCACCGTTTCAATCACCTCGATAACCTTGGGTATAATCTTGTTGGCCTTGATGACACGCAGCTTCGTACCCTGTTCGCCGATGCCTAATCGCTCGCATTCGCTAATATTACAAAGCGATGCGCGCTTCACGATGGTGCCCTCAAGCTCTACGGGCGAGAAGATGGCTACGGGCGAGATGGTGCTGGCTGCACAACTCCATTCCACATGATCTAAGGTGGTGTCGGCATGCTCGTCTTGCCATTTAAATGCGTAGCCAGCGCGGGTAGCATGATGTCCTGTCACGCTGCCCGTTTGTGCATATTGCGTGTCATCATACGTAATTACCAAGCCGTCGACAGGGTAGGGGTTAATCTTCTGCGTCACCTGCTCTGTCCAGTGTGCAATGGTTTGCTCAATATTTTGTAGCGTCGGGTGCAGAATCTCTTCGTGCGCAACAGGATGCATTCCGTTCTGGCACAGCCATTCCATGCGTGCACCCCAAGAACGAATTTCGTTGTCGGTGTGAACCAAGGTGAATGGAATCCATTGTAAATGGCGCAACCTCACTTCGTCCACGTCTTTTAGCGTGAGCGACCCCGAAGCCAAGTTGCGTGGATTGGCATATTCTTCGTCACTCTCGATATTGAATTGCTCGAAATCGGCATAACTGATAACGCACTCGCCGCGCACCACAGCGTGCCCCTGATAGGGGATAGTTTGCGGGATGCCTTGAATGGCATCGGCCAAATGCGTGATATTGGTGCCGATGTGCCCATTACCGCGCGTGACGACCTTGGTCAATCTCCCTGCATCGAATGTCACGACGAGGGTTAATCCATCAAGTTTCCAGCTCATCCAAATGGGACGCCCCTCAGCCCATTTGGCTAAATCTGCGGGCTGTTTTGTCTTGGCTAAGGATAGAGCCGGAAACTCGTGTGCCTCTTTTGCGCCACTAATGTTATCGGCTGAAACTTTATTGGTGGGCGAGTCGGGCAAAACTACTCCTGTTTCTTCTTCTAAGTATTTCAACTGGTCGAAGCGAGCATCCCATTCGTAATCACTAAGCAGCTCGTCTTGCCCATTATAATAGGCATCGGCTGCTTGATTGAGTTGGTCAACCCACTCACGCATTTGCTGAATTTGATCTGTTGACATAAGCTTTGTCCGTGTGAAGAAAAAATGCTACTACCCAACGCTATGCCGGATAGTAGCATGATATAAAGTCTATTTGTTACAATATCGTTATTTCTTGGCAGCAGCTGCCATTTTGGGTGAAGGCTTATAAGCCTTGTTTAAACCTGCAACAACCTCGTTGGTGATGTCGAAAGCCTTATCGGCATAAAGTAAGTTGTCGCCCGCCTTACTCAAAATCAAACTATAATGTTTGTCTTGATTATACGTTTTGAGGTAGTGCTGTATGCTATCGCGTAAAGCATTGTTATATTTCTCAGTCTCCTTTTGAAATTCATTGGTCAAACGCTGATTAAGCGCTTGTAGGTCTGCATTCTGCTTTTGAAGATTTGCATTAATAGCTTCTGCTTGCTCGCGAGAATAGGCATTCTGTTGCACTTTCTGTTGGAAATTGGCTGCAGCAGCCTGCAATTGCTGCTGTTTCGCAGCCAAAGTGCTTTGAATGTTTTGTCCTTTACGCTGCAAAATAAGCGAGTAATCTTTGCAAAACTTATACTGACTCATGATGCTATCTACTTCGACATAAGCAATCTTGAGTGACGTCGCCTCTTTTTGCGGTGTATCAGATTTTGCATCGACCTTTGGCGCAGACTGGTTACAACTTGACAACGCAGCCATAGTGGCAGCTGTTATCGTCAATACTTTCAAAATGTTTTTCTTATTCATATTTTCATTTCTAAATCTAAATTCAATATTTCCTTAATAAGCTTTTCCTGCACGGCGTGCCTCTTTATCTTGGTCTATCACACAATGAATACCTTGCTTACGTAAAGCTGCATTGTCATGAATGTGTTGTGATGTAAACTTTCCATTCTTTAAAAACAATAGTTTAACAGCCAGTAATGCAAAAGCGATTGCAATTATTAACATAGACAAGAGAAATATCTTAATCATTTTTATTACTTTTGTGCTTACCTTTTTGGATGATTTTATTGCGAGCAAAGGTAATATAAATCGAATAAAGGACAAAACAAAACGAAATAAAAAGATATTAAAATGAGTAATGTAGAATTAAAACCAGTACGGGTGTTTGAGCAGTTCGCTGCCATCAATCAAATACCTCGCCCTTCGAAACACGAGGAAAAGATGGCTGCTTATTTAAAGAAATTCGCAGCTGATCGGGGGCTTGCATGTAAGGAAGATGAAATAGGCAATATCCTAATTAGTAAGCCTGCTACGAAAGGTATGGAACACATGGGTACCACTATTTTACAAAGTCATATGGATATGGTTTGTGACAAATTGGTGGATGTGGAATTCGATTTCCACAACGATGCAATCCAAACCTATGTTGATGGTGAATGGTTAAAAGCAAAAGGTACGACATTGGGAGCCGATGATGGTATTGGCTGTGCCATAGAATTGGCTATTTTAGATAGTGATGATATAGAACATGGTCCCATTGAATGTGTGTTTACGCGTGATGAAGAAACTGGACTTACAGGGGCATTTGGTATGAAATCAGGCTTCATGAGTGGTAAATACCTCATCAATCTCGATTCAGAGGATGAAGGACAGATTTTTGTATCGTGTGCCGGTGGTATTAATACAACAGCTACATTCACGTTTACGCGCGAAGCTGCTCCTGCAGGCTACACATTCATGGAGGCTTCGCTAAAGGGACTCACTGGCGGACATTCGGGCGACGATATCAATAAGAAGCGTGCAAATGCCATCAAAATTATGGCACGTTTCCTCTACTTGCTGCAAAGCCAGATGCCACTTCGCTTAGCACAATGGAATTCGGGACGCATGCATAACGCGATTCCGCGCGACGGAAAGATTATCTTTGCCGTGCCCGCAGACCAAAAGGCCGAAGTGGAGCAAGTGTGGAAGAAACTGATTGCGGGTGTTGAAGAAGAATTCCATGTGACTGACCCCGTGATGCATTGGAATTTGACTGAGACAGAGGCACAAACTGTTTTGCCGGCTACTGTTTCGCAAAATCTCATTCGCAGTTTACAAGCATTAGACAACGGCCCACTCACATTCTGTCAAGACAAAGCACTTGAAAATATGGTTGAAACATCGAGCAATGTGGCCAGTGTGCAAAGCGAAGAGAGTAAGGTTGTGATTGTGGCCAGTCAACGTAGTAACGTGATGAGCAATCTCAAAAACATGGCCAATACCGTGAAGGCTGCGTTTGAGTTGGGCGGCGCTGATGTATTGCAAAACGATGGTTATCCTGCTTGGAAGATGAATCCCAATAGCAAATTGGTAAAAGTGACGGTCGAATCCTATAAGAAGCTGTTTGGCAAGGAGCCTATTGTTCGGGGAATTCATGCAGGTTTGGAATGTGGCCTATTTTCTGAGAAATATCCTGAGCTGGATATGGTTAGTTTTGGACCGACCCTTCGTTATGTTCATACTCCTGATGAACGCCTGCTTATCCCTACTGTAAAAATGGTTTGGGATCACTTGTTAGATGTTTTAAAGAATATTCCGCAGGAGTAAATTTTGTTTGTTATGTAATGGAGTGGGTAGTTATAAGTTTAACTACCCACTTTAATTATGTCCTATAAAAGATGCCTATTCATTAAATGGTAGATACACGATTTAGTAACTTTCTATGCATCTGGTAGCTAAATCTTTTGAGAAAAAATGTAGTAGGCGAGTTTCCAATTGAGCATTCTAAAAGTAGCTAAGGTCTGGTATGGGAAAATACTACGACCACATTTTTAGCACCCATACTGCGTAGTAGTTCTTTCACTTGTTGTTGTGCATTCTCTTGTGCGAGTTGCAAGTTCTGGCGTGAAAGAGCGCGTTTCAGCATTACGTTATAGGCTTTCTCATACATATGTTTGCGGTCGGTTTCTGTCCAGCTGCCCTTTTCGTAGAAAGACATTGTGCGCGCTTCGTCAATGAAATGAAGATCCAATAGCTTGATGGGGGGCAGCGTGGCGATGAGCGTATCGTGCTTTTGTGTGAGCCAACCTTCGGGTGTTTCTTTAAGGTTGATGCCCAAACGGAGTGTGCCATAATAGATGCGTGCCAGTTCACTATCGCCGAAGAAGCCATGCTTAATGGTGTCGATGAGCTCTTCATCGTTCACTTGAAGAAATTCCCATTCGCCAATAGCTTCAATATGTTCCACTTGTGTGGGGGTGAGGTCGATATTGCTATTGTCGGCGAAGGAGAGGCTGTTTCCCTTTAATAGCAGTCTAATGCCCCATAAGACGAGAGCTGCAAGGAGCACAATAGCCAAGACGATATAAACTTTGTTGACGAGCCATCGCTGTGCGAAATAGGCGATGCCATGCGACTTTTTCTTATCTTCCATGTTCGTTGGTTTTATCAATCAGTTGTGGGATATCTTTAGGTTGCAAATTGTTGCTGAAGGTGATGGTAATATCCTTTTCTTCGTAGCCTAATTGTTGTAGTATGGGAACGAGCGTACGGGTGGCGCTAATGCGTGCATATTCTAAGATGTCAGATTTCTCAAGGTCTTTAAGAATTTGCTGTCGTCCTTGCTGTTCGAAGTGAGCCAGCTCTGCATCGGTGAAGTTTGTACGCATGAAACTGACGTATTCGCGCACACTTTTGTGATCAATTTCAGTGCTGGTGATGACGAGATGTGGATTGGGCAACTTGATGGTGATGTGCTTTCCGTGACGCTCGATGTTACCATCATTAAAACCTTCGAAGTTGATATAGGCTTTGATAGTGGCGTCCATAGGGATAGCCACTTCTCGTTTACTGAAGGGTAGGTTGATGTTGATGTCTGTGTTGAACAATGAACCCTTGATAGTTTTCTGGTCGTTATGCGTCACAATCTTGTGTACTTGATAGGCCATAGTGTAGAGTCTGGAGCATTGTTGAATGCGGTGCACCAGCATAGGAATTGTGTCGAAGACTTGCTGTGTAGGAGCCGTCTCATGTTTGCATCCCATGATAAATCCTGCCAAGAGTGCTATCGACAGACAGATGATGTTTCTTTTCTTCATTGACTGATTTGAAATAATGTGCTGCAAAGTTACTAAAAAAGCCGAAAGCATGCAATGTTCGTGGAAAAACAGCATATATTGCATATTAAACCTATATGGATTACGGCAATAAAGCGTATGAATTACTTTGTTTTTTCTACCATTTGCCGTACCTTTGCAGTTGCATTGATTACATGAGATGAAAATGAAACACTTTATGATATGTATTTCCATTGCCCTGTTCATAGGAAGTCTTGTTGGTTGTGGTGGAAAGAAAAACAATGGTGACATTATAACAAAGAAACCTGTATTGGTGGTGCATCATACCATTCAAAAGACGGGGGATTACGTGCAGCGTCGCGAAGTGAGTTGGTTGGGTAGTCATTACACGGTGGAGGTGAAGCGCATGGCTGACCCTTCTTTGCCTGTTATCAACGATGGCAGCAGCAGATATTACGACAATCGCATTACTATCACAGTAATTCGTGCCGATGGAAGTACGTTTTTCTCACGGTCTTTTACCAAGAAAGATTTCTTAGCCTATGTAGATAAAGCCTATGCCGACGAGGCTTTGGTGGGCATAGTGCTCGACCATGCAGAGGGCAATAATTTGCGTTTTGCGGCCAGCGTGGGATCCCCAGACAAGCTAAGCGACGAATATGTGCCACTGAAGATGACGCTCTCACGCACCGGTGGCGTGTCGATAGCGCGTGATACGCAATTAGATACGGGTAGCAATGAACCTTCAGAAGCTGATTTGAGCGACGAAGAGGATATTTGATAACGCAGTCAGGTATACCGACTTCGGCCATGAATCGATGACTAAGATTTGGCAAGCATTTCGAGGCAAGTGTTGTATTCTTATATATTTTTTTGTACCTTTGCGGACAAAATTCACACTTTAAAATAAAGGTTTTATGATATCAAGTTCATTAGAAAAGGCTCTTAACGAGCAGATTGTTTGCGAGATTTATTCTGCAAATCTCTATCTTTCCATGTCGTTCTATTTCGAGAAGGAAGGTTTTAATGGTTTCTCTACCTGGATGAAGAAGCAGAGTGCAGAAGAGATGGATCATGCTTATCAAATGGCTAATTTCATCATCAAGCGTGGAGGCACTGCCGAAGTAAACACGATTGATGCAGTGAAGAAGACTTGGACAAGCCCTCTCAATGCTTTCGAGGATGCTTATGCACATGAATGCAAAATTAGTGCGCGTATCAATGACTTGTTGACCCAAGCACAAAAAGAAGGCGACAATGCTACACAAGATTTCTTGTGGCAGTTTGTGCGTGAGCAGGTTGACGAAGAAGCTACAGCAAGTGGCATTGTAGACCGCATCAAGCGCATGGGCGATAGTTCACTCTTCAATTTGGATGAGCAGTATGGCCGTCGTCAAGGCTAATCCCTGCAGAGTTATTTTTTTTATGCAATAAAACGAACTGGTGCATGCTCATGGTGGTATGTGCCAGTTTTTTATTCCAACCATGCCAGATATCGATTTGTATACAACCGTAGTGAGCGATGCTGTAGGCGAAGGCTTTTATAGCGAGAAGCGCAGCAAGTTTTATGCTTTTGCTCACCATGTGACAACGCTCGACGAAGTGAAAACGCTGGTGGCATCCTATCGGCAGAAATATTACGATGCGCGCCATTGTTGCTATGCCTATGTGTTGGGGCCTGACGGAGCGCTTTTCCGTGCCAATGACGATGGGGAGCCGAGTTCAACGGCTGGCAAACCCATTTTAGGGCAGATTCATGCCCGGCAACTTACGGATGTTCTTGTGGTGGTGGTGCGCTATTATGGCGGCATCAATCTCGGCACAGGTGGGCTGATTGTGGCCTATCGTGAGGCGGCGGCCGATGCCCTATCGCATATTGCATGGGTTGAAAATCAGGTGGAAGAGACCATCGACTATGAGTTCACCTATCCGATGATGAATGGCGTGATGCATTTAATTAAAGAACTCAATGCCACAATCGTTAGTCAGGAATTCGACAATGTTTGTAAAGTTTCGTTGCTCATTCGCCACCGCGATGCCCAATTACTGCGCAATCGTTTGGCTCAGCTGTCTTTTCAATAATATAACCTATAATGTCTGTTAAATATCCATGTTTGCCGAGTCCTTTTCGGATAGGTTCTCATGCTTTTTTATTAAATTTGCACTCGCGAAAAGGAAGATTGGCAGAGTGACCGAATGCGCTGGACTCGAAATCCGGTATACGCCTTTCGCGTATCGGGGGTTTGAATCCCTCATCTTCCGCCACAAATTAATAAAGGTTTAGACCTACAGTGAATTGGCTTTCCGATGCTGTAGGTCTTTTTTAAATTAAAGCAGGATACGAATGGCAATAGAACAGTTAAAGTTGAGCAATCAAGTTTGTTTTCGTTTATACAGTGTGAGCAGGCTCGTTATTCAGGCCTATCGCCCGTTGTTAGACCGCTTGGGCATCACCTATCCGCAATATCTGGTGCTTATGGTGTTGTGGGAAAACGACCATCAATTGGTAAATGACATAGCACATCGCCTGATGTTGGAAACCAACACGGTGACACCATTGATGCAGCGCATGGAAAGGATGGGCTTGCTGGTGCGCAAGCGTGGAAAGAGTGACGGCCGGCAGCGCATTGTTTCGTTGACCAAAAAGGGTAGGGAGATGGAGTATGCGGCGCGCGACATTCCGCAACAGTTGGCCGCCGGCTTGAGCAGTTGTGGCATTCCGGTGGAACATGTGTTGGGGCTCGTACCCGTTTTAGACCAGATTATTGAGGGGTTGTATCCCCACGAAGCACCGAAAGCAGAGTAGCTTTTTCTCGGTGTAGCCTTGAAGGCAGATGCGTGTAGGGCATAATGGCTGTTAGTTGTCGTTGTGCCCTTTGCTTTTGTTCCTGCTTTTCGTTTGGATGCAGCAAATGGCACCGCCTGCTTGCATCAGCCTCTTTCTATTATAGGTTTTCGACTGGTAGCAGCATCCGTTTTTACCAGCATTTTTAGTTTTTGTTCGTCGGAAGAGCCCCTCGCTCACGATAACTGAAGCAAAATATCGGCGGCGAGCCCCTCGCTCACGATAACCGAAGCAAAATATCGGCGGCGAGCCCCTCGCTCACGATAACCGGAGCAAAATATCGGCGGCGAGCCCCTCGCTCACGATAACTGAAGCAAAATATCGGCGGCGAGCCCCTCGCTCACGATAACCGAAACAAAATATCGGCGGCGAGCCCCTCGCTCACGATAACCGAAGCAAAATATCGGCGGCGATCCCCTCGCCGACAACCTTTTTGTTGCTTAGCAGATTAGAATTGGGTGCTACGCGTTCACAGAAAAAGGCAGCTCCATTGGAACTGCCCTTTTCTATATTTATCAAATTTAAATATCTCGAATAAATTGAATCAGCAATAAAGTTGTTTCATATCGAGAGATTGACTACTTTATAATCGCGTCATTCAGAAATCTTCACTACTTTATAATCGCGTTTACCCGTAGGCCAAATGCCTTTTACAATCAGCACGGGGTCTTGACTGGTCGATGCGCTCTTCACAAGCTCTTGCAAATCGTTAAGCGTTTTGAGGGGCGTGTCGTTGGCATATTGCATAATGAAACCAGTGTCGATGCCGCTGTCTTTGATTGCACCTTTGCCCACTTTCGTCACTTCCAAACCAACGTTGATGTTGAATTCCTTCTTCTGTTGCTCGGTCACCGGACGGAAGCTTGCGCCTAACACATCGAGGTCGGCAGTCTTAATGACTTTGGTGTTGCCCTGTGCATTTTTCAATACGACCGACTTGCTGTGCTTTGCTTTGTTGTGCAAGTAGGTGAGGTTTACTTGTTCGCCAGGACGTTTCTTTGACAGCAGTTCCTGTAGCTCCGACATCTTCGTCACTTTCTTGCCATCAACAGCCACAATCACGTCGCCTTTCTTGATGCCAGCAGCTTCAGCCGAACTACCTTCGACCACTTCTGCCACATAAACTCCTTCGTTAGTACCCAAGTCAACCTCTTTCTTTTCTTCTTTTTGCGCGTTGATGTAGTTCAGCACATCGCCGCCGCGGATGCCCAGCACAGCGCGTTGTACGGTGCCATATTGCTTGAGGTCTTCTACCACTTTAGTCATGATGGTTGTAGGGATAGCGAAACCATAGCCGCTATAAGCACCTGTTTGCGAATAGAGCATGGCATTGATGCCCACCAATTCGCCTTGCGCATTAACCAAGGCACCGCCCGAGTTACCGGGATTGATGGCCGCATCGGTTTGTATGAAACTCGAAATCTGCGGACCATTGCCACCATCGCCACCCATGGAGCGCGCCTTGGCACTCACGATTCCTGCTGTGACCGTGGAACTGAGGTTGTAGGGGTTGCCTACTGCCAGCACCCATTCGCCCACCTTCAGTTTGTCGCTGTCGCCAATGGGAAGCGTGGGCAGGTTCTTGCCATTGATTTTGATGAGCGCTAAATCGGTTTGTGGGTCGGTACCGATGATGCGTGCCGAATATTCGCGGTTATCGTTGAGCGTCACGGTGAGCTCATCGGCACCATTCACCACGTGGTTATTGGTTACGATGTAGCCGTCGCTGCTGATGATAACACCGCTGCCCGTAGCCTCCTTTTTCGGTGTTTGCACTTTGCGACGCTGCGAACCTCCACCTTGATTGGGATTGCCAAAGAAGCCAAAGGGATCGAAGAAACCTCCAAAGGGATCGTCGTCGGCCTCAACGGTTTGCACTTTCGAATTTTGCACAAACTTGATGTGCACCACTGCGGGAAGTGCCTTCTCGGCCGCATAAGTTAAATCAATGGGCTGTCCTTGAGCTACAGCTGCAACCTCGGGTGCTGCATTTGCTTTGATAAATGCGCCTGTGGAGAGCCCTAAAGCCGCTACGCACAGGGCGCTGAAAAGATATTTACTATTCATTCTCATAACAATGTAAGTTTAATATTTCAATACTTTGTTTTTATTTCTATTTGGTTGCAAATATACAACCAAAATTATTTATCAGAGTTGATTTCCTTAAATCTTTATTCGCATTTAACACTTTTCGTTAATGGTTTAACTCATCTTAAACGTAAAAATGTGCTGATGCACGTCATAGATACATCAGCGCGTATACATTGTTTATCCTTTGAATCGTTTGGCAGTAATGCTCTGGAATTTTCCGTAAGTGTAGAGCGATTATTTTGAGCTTAGGCCATGACGAAATTCAGAATGAACAGGATGGCCAAGATGAGAAGCGTGATGTTGAGCCGCTTGTATTGTGCGGTGCAGAGCTTCAAAATGACATAGCACAAGATGCCAAGATAAATCCCATCGGCAATTGAATAGCAAAGCACCATTGTAATCATGGTGATGAACGCTGGGAAGGCCTCGCTCACATCGCCCAAATCGAGCTGTTTCACGCTGTCGAGCATCAACACACCCACCATCACCAAGGCGCCACTGGTGGCTGCGCTGGGAATGAGCATGAACAGGGGAGAGAGGAACAGGGCGATAAGAAACAGCATGCCCACGAAGGCCGATGTGAGGCCACTTTTGCCACCCTCTGCAATGCCCGATGCACTTTCAACGTAGGTGGTGAGGGTACTCGAACCGAGGAAAGCGCCGCAAGTGGTCCCAATAGCATCGCTCATCATGGCTTCTTTCATTTTGGGAATGGTGCCGTCGGCTTTCACGATGCCAGTTTTATAAGCCAATCCCACGAGCGTGCCCACAGTGTCGAAGATGTTGACCATCAGGAGTGACACAACCACCATGCCCGTTTTGAGGGTGAAGAGGCTTGAAAAATCGAATTGACAAAAGATGGGGCTGATGGATTGGGGCATGCCTATGGGCGACCAACCTGTGGGAATTTGCGTTACGCCCAAAGGTATGCCGGCCAAGGTGGTGAGGATGATGCTCAGAAAAAGGGCGCCTTTCACTTTGCGCGCCATGAGTACTCCACTCAACACGATGCCGATGACGCCCACGATGGCCGTCGGTGTGAATTTTCCTAAGCTCACATAGGTGGCTGTATTAGGCACAATGATTTCGGCATTCTTTAGTCCGATGAAAGCAATAAACATGCCAATTCCGGCCGAGATAGCATAGCGTAAATTTTGGGGAATGGCGTTGAGAATATGTTCGCGCACATTGAGGAAGGTAATAAGCAGAAAAATAATTCCCTCAGCTAACATGATGGCTAATGCCTCACGCCACGAATAGCCCATGGTCTGGCACAGCGTGAAGGCAAAAAAGGCGTTGAGTCCCATGCTGGGTGCTTGGGCAAAAGGCAATTTGGCCATCACCGCCAAGAGCAGCGTAGCAATAGCCGAAGCGATGGCTGTGGCCGTGAAGAGCGCGCCTTTATCCATGCCTGTGGTGCTGAGAATTGAAGGATTGACAGCCAGAATGTAGCACATCGTGAGAAAAGTAGTGGCACCAGCGATAAGCTCAGTACGCAGATTCATTGACTTGACATCGAAACCTAAAACTTTTTGTAGGAACATAGGGATAGAGTTTTTGAGAAATGAAGTGTAATATTGTTTTGTGTTGAAAAAATGTGGGGTGCACAACTTGTGCACCCCTTATGGTTGTTTGCGTGAATTAAAAAATGCCTAACTTGCCCATGATGATTAATGTACCGATACCCAGAACTAATGTGATGATTCCTGTGACGATACCCACTTTGAGCATTTCATTCTGCTTCACAAGACCTGTAGAGAAAGCGATAGCATTGGGAGGTGTACTGATAGGTAAACACATAGCGGCACTGGCTGCGATAGCGATTCCAATGAGTATAGTCGATGTGCCACCAATAGCACCTAATGCACCGCCCATTCCTTTACAAACGACAGCTAAGATAGGCACTAAGAGTGCAGCTGTTGCAGTGTTTGAAATGAAGTTGCTCAGCGCAAAACAGATGATGCAGGCGATGAGTAGAATTACAAATGGGTTCCAGCCTGCAAATGGAATGCTCTTGATTGCATTCTCGGCTAATCCTGTTTCATTCATTGCATTGCCTAAAGCAAATCCGCCAGCTACCATCCAAATGACCGACCAATCGATTTCCTGCAAATCTTTGGCATTAATCACGCCCGTGAAGGCAAATACAGCAATGGGTAGCATGGCCACTGTATTGGCATTTACACCAAACCAATCTTTACCTTTCATCCACAAGAAGATGGTTAGAATGAAAGTTACAGCTACTACGACGGTACGCCAATTGTGTGACACATGGCCATTAATCTCCAATTGGATTGTTTTTTGTGTGAAGGGGAAGAAATGAAGAATGACGCGCCATGCAATCACGAGTAATACAAGTACCAATGGCACCATAATCATCATCCATTGTGGAAAAGAAATGCCGAGGTTCAAGCCTGCTGGATCATTTAGGTATTTCAGGGCAAACACGTTGGGAGGTGTGCCGATTGGCGTTCCCATACCACCAAGGTTAGCTCCTACAGGAATAGCCATTGTCAAAGCAATGCGCCCTTTCCCACTGGCTGGCAATGCTTTGAAAACCGGTGTGAGGAAGGTGAGCATCATCGCCGCTGTAGCCGTGTTGGAGATAAACATCGAAAAGATACCTGTGATGAGTAAAAAGCCCAAGAGCACGTACTCACTCCGTTCGCCAAAAGGCTTAATGAGCGTACGTGCCATTAACACGTCTAAGCCGCTTTTCGTCGCCGCTATGGCCAGCACAAATCCACCAAGGAAAAGAATGATGGTGGGATCGGCAAAGCAGGCCATTACACCCACGTGATCAAGCATTTTTCCATACTGGTCTTCTGTACCTTGAAAATAGCTGAACGATGAATCGCTCACACAAAAGAGCATCACAAAGATGATGGTGATAGAAGTGGCCCACGCCGGGATTGCTTCTGTTATCCACAACAAAATCGCCATCACGAAAATGGCGATTACGCGCTGTTGAACGACTGTGAGCCCCTCAATTCCAAAAAAGTGAGTGGGTAGGTTCCATACGATTACAGTTAAAATAGCTGTAATCGCGACCATTAGAAATTTTCTAATATGAAAATCTCCAGACAAAACTGATTTAATTGAATCTTGCATATCAAAGTTTTTATGGGTTAACACTGCTGTTTAAATCGTTGACAAATGTACAATAATTTTATGATACAAGCAAAACTTTGTTTTCTTTTTCGTGACTGCCATCTCTCTTTTCATAGAAGTTTATATATTATATTAAGGTGGAGGAATAATTGTGACCTGATATTTTCGATGGATAAGTCTATACGAGAAATGCCTTCTCATATCACAAAAATGCATTTCATATATTGTTTTCTTCTACTTTTGTTGTAACTTTGCGTTCGCAATTGGTTCATAATCGAGTATGATTAAAAGGGAATAAGGTGAAAATCCTTAACAGTCCCGCTGCTGTAATCGGTATTGTTGAAGAAGCGGATACCACTGACATTTAGGGTCGGGAAGGTGTTTCTTCGAAAGCCGAAAAGTCAGAAGACCTGCCATTGCCTGTGAAGTACTTGCTTGTTTCGAGGAAAGCAACGTAAGTCATTTTTAAAAAAGATTGTAAAACGGTGCATAAACGTATACGAATGCTTGCTGTGTTGTGGGCTATGAGTTGTTTTTTTGGCTTCTCTGCAACGTCAGTGACAGCTACCGATACTCTTGTGGTTAAGGAATTGCAGGGTGTAGAAGTTGTTGAAACATCGCGTACCCACGAAGCCTATAGCAGTGTTCCTCTGCGTATTTGGGATAGCAGCGACTTGTTGCAGCGAGGAGTTACAGATCTTTCAGATGTTTTGCAACGTATACCAGGCATCAATTTACGCGATTATGGTGGCGCAGGTGGAATGAAGACTATGGGGGTGCGTGGATTTAATTCAGCTCACACAGGGGTCAAATTCAATGGTGTAGTGCTTAATGAGAGCCAAACTGGCGCTGTCGATTTGTCGCGCTATACGCTAAATAATGTGAGCGCATTGCAATTGTCTGTGAGCGATACTCAAGATGTTTTAGTTTCAGCTCGACAGCTTGCATCGGTAGCCGTACTCTCAATAGAAACCTTGCGTGCCACATTTGATAATCAGCGACCTCATTTATTATCGCAGTTTCGAATTGGTTCATTTGGGTTGGTTAATCCCTTTTTCCGTTATGATCGGGCGCTCAATCAGCGATTTGTACTTTCAGCCTTTGGAGAATATACCTATTATGAAGGCAACTATCCTTTTTTGTTGCGCAATGGAATTTTTACAACGCACGAACGTCGTACACATAATCGAATGAACGAGGGACGAGGACAATTTGATTTCGCTTGGAAAGTGGGGCATAATGGGCGGCTAACTGGTACACTTTTCTATTATAATAGCTATAAATTATTACCTGGAATAGTGCACTTTTATTCGGCATTAAGTGGTGAGAAGTTGCACGAAGAAAATGCCTTTGCACAGTTACAATGGCAGCAAAGTTCGAATGATGGTCGATGGCGTGTACGCATTCAGGGCAAATGGAACTGGTTTGCCACTCACTATCGTGACGAGTTAGCCGTGGGGAATGTGCACGATGCCGATTACAATCTGCGTGAGGCTTATATTTCTGGAGCAGTAAGCTATCAGCCCATATCACAATTTTTTGTGGGCTATGCAGCAGACTATTTTTTCAATAATCTCAGTAGTAGTTTAAGTACGGATGTCCGACCTTATCGGAATAGTTTATTACAGAGTCTATCGGTTAAGTATGTCACCTCACGATTTATTGCTATTTCACGCTTGTTGTTGTCAGTTTATGATAATGGCGCATGTCGCGGTATAGCAGGTCGAGATGCACAAAGATTATCACCTTCGTTGTCGTTCTCATGGAAAGTATTTCCTATTGAGCAGCTTTATTTGCGAGCAGCCTATAAGAATATCTTTCGTATGCCCACGTTCAATGAAAATTATTTTTATCATTTTGGTAGTCCAAGTCTGAATCCAGAATCTACGCAGCAATATACCTTGGGACTTACCTGGCAACACCAGTTCGCGCATGCATGGCAGGCTTTATTTACACTTGATGGTTATACGAATCGTATAACCAATCAAATCGTAGCGGTACCCTACAATATGTTTGTTTGGACCAACATCAATCTTGGAAAAGTGAACTCAAGCGGTGTCGAACTCACCACACAACAAACTTTTACTATCACACCCCGCCAACAATTCTTATTCTATGCGAGTTATAGTTTTCAGCACACTGTGGATTGTACTGATAGGACAACAGATTCTTATCATAAGCAGTTGGCCTATTTACCTAAGCACATAGCATCAGCTTCGGTTACCTGGCTTAATTCATTGGTAAATCTCTCTGTTAGTGCTGTCGGTATGAGTAAGCGCTGGGCTACTCATGCACATTATGGTGGTACCAGTTTAAAATCTTATGGTACTATTGGCCTTTCTGCTTATCGCACATTTTCGCTGAGAAACTCCTCGTTTATGGTAAGAGGAGAAGTAAAGAATCTGTTCGGACAGCAATATGAGCTTGTGGCTAATTACCCCATGCCACGATGTAATTATCAGATAATAATGCAGTATCAATTTTAAAATCAATTTAATAAAGTGTATATGAAAAAAAGTTTATTTTTATTTGCAGTGCTACTTTTGGGTGCACTTGCAGTCACTTCGTGCGATAGCAATGATGATGATGCGCCTGTCGTGACACCTGTCGTGGTGAGTCATGGTGCATTTGTTGCTTGTGCTGGAAACATGGCGAGCCATATTAGTGGTTCGTTGAGTTATTATGATTATAAGGCGAGCTCCGTTACGAATAATGCCTTTTTGCAGGTAAATGGCCGTCAGCTTGGCGGCACTGTGAATGATGGATTGGCTTATGGAAGTAAAATCTATTTGGTGGCTACCGATGAAAATAGTATAGAGGTAGTTGACAAAACATTACATTCCATACATCATATAAGCACTACAGCGTTGTTAGGTAATGCTGATGGTAAGAGCCCACGCCATTTGGCAGCTGATGGTGGTCGCATTTATTTTACCACTTATGGTGGGTATGTTGGAGCCATTGATACTACAAGCTTTGCTTTACAAGATAAGTTTAAAGTTGGGTCTTATCCCGAGGGTGTGACGATAGCTAATGGGCGGATTTTTGTTGCCAACAGCGATTATGGGAATGGGAATGGCAGTATAAGCGAAATCAATATGGCTTCGCAGCAAGTGATAGACCACAAAATCTCTGATATCGTTAATCCTCAGAAAGTTTATGTAGTACGTGGTAACATCTACGTGTTGGATTGGGGAAGCTATGGAACGACCCCTCCCTATGCTCAAACTGGTGCTGGTTTAAAACGTATTGTTGTAGAGAATGGACGAGATGTAGCTAAGACTGTAGTAGAGAATGCCACTTTAGTGGCACAAGCAGAGAATCGTTTCTACACTGTAAATGCTCCTTATGGTGCTTCTGCAGTTAGCTATAATTTGTATGATGCAGCTTTTGGTAGTAAGGTAACACTGCCTTACCATGTAGATTCTCCTGCTGCTATTGCCGTAGATCCTACTAATGGGCACGTCTTTTTATCATCTTATGTGCTGAATGGTGGTTATGCGGATTATAATGCTAATGGTTATTTGCAAGAATATGATGTGCAGGGCACTGCTTTACAACGTTACACAGTAGGTGTTGGTCCTACGGCTATATTCTTTAATACAGCACGTTAGTTTTTAGTATGTATAAAATATTGCTTGCTCTGTCCTTCATCGGGAATCTGCTGATAGGTTGCACTATAGCATCAATTAATCGTACGAGCGATGGGGGGGATACCATCGCTCTACGCTATGCTCAGCAACTTTCGCTCATTCAGTATAAAGGGTATGTGCAAGCTACATTAGCCAATCCTTGGAAAGGAGGTGCCGTACTACATAGTTATGTGCTCGTTCCCAAAGGTAGAGTAGGAGATAGTCTGTTGCAGCACGATGCACAATTGCAAGCGATGAAAGCTACCGTGGTGCGCACACCCATTGTGCATGCGGTGGCTTTCACCACGTCGCATTGCTCACTTCTCTACGATTTGCACGCGCAGCAGGCACTTAGTGGTGTATGCGATTTAGCCTATATCAATTTGCCTGACGTGCAGCGGCGAGCTAAATTACGACCCAAAGAAACGGCTGCGGTGGTGGATTGTGGCAGCAGTATGCAACCCGATGTAGAACGCATCATGCAGTTGCATCCTGAGGTACTATTGGTGTCCCCGTTTGAGCAAAGCGGTGGTTTTGGTAAGTTGGCAACCTTAAATATTCCCATCATAGAAACTGCCGACTACATGGAAACCTCGGCACTTGGGCGAGCCGAATGGATGAAGTTCTATGGTTTGCTATTCGGGCGTGCCCTGCAGGCGAACGCTTTATTTGCACAGGTCGATAGCAACTATCATGCTTTGATGGCCAAGGCGCAGCAGACAAGAGAAAAGATCTCAGCCTTTACCGAGCGTAAGATGGGAAGCGTTTGGTATGTTCCGGGTGGACGGAGCACCATTGCACAGTTGTTGCGTGATGCACGAGTGACTTATCCCTTTGCTGATGACACCCATTCTGGCAGTCTTGCGCTATCGTTTGAAACAGTGCTCAATGAGGCTGGGAATAGCGATATTTGGCTCATCAAATACAACCATCATCCCAACACACGGCAAGCGTTGTTAGCTGAGGAAGCGGGCTATGCACAGTTTAAGGCCTTTCAGCGGGGGAAGGTCTTTGGCTGTGACTGTGCCGCAGTTCCCTATTATGAAGAGGTTGACTTTCATCCCGACAGGTTGCTGAATGATATCTTGCAGATTGCTCATCCAACGTTGAATGGTCTGGCACCATTGCGTTACTATCATCGCATGAAATAATCTCGGCGCATGAAAAAAACAATCTTTTATTTCGTGGCACTGATGTTCGGCATCGTGGTTTTATTCTTAGGCAATTTGCTGGTAGGTAGTGTTACGATTCCATTGCGCGATGCGTTGCAGCTGCTTTTCTCGCTAAATAATAGCGCTGCCCGGCAACAAATCATGGTGGAACATCCTGCATGGAACTACATTTTGTGGGCCAATCGGTTGCCGCAAGCATTCACAGCTGTTTTGGCCGGAGCCTCGCTCTCTGTGTGTGGCTTATTGCTGCAAACCACCTTTCGCAATCCGTTAGCCAGTCCCGGTGTTTTCGGTGTGACGAGCGGTGCAGGATTAGGGGTGGCGTTAGTGATGCTTTTGTTGGGCGGCGATGTGCTTGCTGCGCACTTTAACCTCATGGGATTTATAGTCGTATTGTTGGCAGCTTTTGCAGGCGCCATGCTCGTGACGATGCTTATCTTTGTATTCTCGTGGTTTATAAAAAGCAGTGTCATGTTGCTCATCGTGGGCATCATGGTGGGCTATTTATCGGGAGCCGCCATCTCATTGCTCAACTTCTTTGCCAATGGAGAGGCCGTGAAGTCCTACATGGTTTGGGGAATGGGTGATTTCGGAAGCGTGTCGCCAACCTATTTGCCCGCCTATGCAGCAGTGGTTGGTGTGGTACTTATGCTCACGATGACATTGGCGAAGCCTCTCAATGCATTGTTGTTGGGCGAAGACTATGCAGCCAACTTAGGCGTAAATGTTAGGCAAACACGTCACGCTTTGTTGCTACTCACGGGACTTCTCACGGCAGTAACCACTGCTTTCTGTGGACCTATCGCCTTCATCGGTTTGGCCGTTCCCCACTTGGCTCGCCTCCTTTTAACAACCGACAACCATCGTCTCTTGCTCCCTGCCACCATGGTCATGGGGGCGTTTATGGCCTTATTGTGTTGCTTGTTGTGTCATGTTTGGGGCAGTCGCGGCATTATTCCGCTCAACGCAGTCACACCGCTCATCGGTGCGCCAGTAGTGATTTATGTAATTCTAAAAAACAGATAAAGAAAATGGTTGTGTATACGAAACGCGGCGATGGCGGCGAAACCTCTTTGGGAAACGGTTTGCGCGTAGCCAAAGATGACGTGCGGATTGAAACGAACGGTGAGCTCGATGAGCTGACCTCGCTCCTGGGTATTGTCACCGAATATGCCGCGCATGACGAAGTGTTGCAGCAGCAGTTGATGGACGTGCAACAGCTCTTGATGCTACTGATGGCTCATGTTGCCGACGACACGCGCACAGTTGACAACGCTGCGTTCGAGGCGGAAGTTTGTGAAATGGAGCGTTATATCGATGCAAATAGTCCGCGCCATGCCTTTTGCTTTGTGCGTCCAGGAGGCAATTTACTCACTGCCCACCTACATTATGCACGTGCCAAGGCGCGCACTTGTGAGCGACGCCTGTGGAGTTTGCAGCGCACGCAGCCAATCCCGGCATGTTGCCTGCAATTCATCAATCGGCTGAGCGACTTTTTGTTTGTTGCCGCTTTGCAAGCCCAACAAGAGCTATCAACGACATGCACGAAGTGATTCAAATCATGTAAACGCGGAAAAACGCATATTTTTTATAGATTGTTTGCAACTTCCAACAATAGTTTATAACTTTGCGCTCGTGAAACAAAAAAGTGAAGTGATGAATAGTTTACATCATAAGGCAACCTTCGCAGCGCAAAAGAATTTCTCTTCTGCCGCTTTTTTGATGCCTGTTTATTTGGTCAATCCAAATAATTGTGTAAACACACACACACACACACAGGAGCGAGACCAATATAAAGGTACGCGCGA
>QWCI01000209.1_pt1 | contig 24161 bp, 9 predicted proteins | sample 1972541 | NCBI WGS metagenome assembly QWCI01 (sample SAMN09866712, study PRJNA288562) | Human oral metagenome isolate term3_saliva, whole genome shotgun sequencing... | isolation source: mouth | host: Homo sapiens | place: USA: California | reverse complement strand
CACTTCGCCGATAACGGTCAGTTGATCAGCTAGGTGCCTGAGCTGAATCGCTGAACCCTGCGCCCGCGCCTCCCGGTCAGATTATCGGGAGGCGCGGGCCCATTTTGTCGGCAGGAGACAGGGTAAGTGTGACAGTCAACAGTTCCGCGTTTTTCATTGTTATTGCAGGTAATGGTTGATCAGAAGGGTGGTGCTGAGCAACATGATGGCAATGCGGAGATATCTTCCAGTAGGTACACGCTCAGACTTCCTGGGATCATGTCTGACAGACTGTGATGTCGTCATTCGACACAGTAGCCCCACACATGCTTGTCAATACAGGGAGAAATAGTGCCCCATCGAAATCACGTAGCGCTGTCGTTTGCGCTGGTTGGCGCTCTTGCCGTCGGCGCGCTGAGTGCCCCCGCCGCGTTCGCGGCGGACACGGCCATGGCCGCCCAGCAGGGCAATGTGCAGGCCTCAGCATTTGCCGGCCCGAGCCGGGATGTCCCGACACGGCATCTGCGATTGTGGCCGGGGAGTACCGCACTCGTCCCCGGACAAGCCGTCATGTTTGAGGCGCTGTCTGATATGTCGCCGGTCGATCACTCCGAACTCACATGGACGTCGTCGGATTCCTCGATCCTTACCGTTGACGATACAGGCCTCGTGACAGCCATCGGTGAAGGTGAGGCCACGGTTACTGCGAAGCGTCGCACCGAGCCGACCGACGTCTCGGCTGTTCCCGTTCGGGTCCACGCTGTCTCCGAGGAGGCCGGAATTGAGCTGTCTGCCTCGTCGATGGTGTCCACCGTCGGCAAACCCATGTTCCTCAACGCGCTCCTGGCTCCCTCTCTGCGGGGCAGCCGCGTCGAGTGGGCGCTTAGCTCCGCATCGCTGGGTTCCATTGCTCCCGACGAGGGGGAGTCCACGGCCATCTTCACTCCTTCCATGCAGGCGGGTGTCGGCACGCTGACCGTGACCGTGACGACCCCCGCGGGCGTTGTTAAGACCGTCACCGTGACAGTCGATGTCCTAGCAGACGATACGGGCGACTTCGTCATGGACGACAGCGGCGTCCTCATCGCGTACCGGGGAGCTGACGCTGAGGTGGACATTCCTGCGGGCGTGAGCGCAATCGATTCGCGCGCTTTCTCCGACACGACCCTGCGTACGGTCCGTATCCCCGCGAGCGTCCGCCGCATCGACGATGAAGCGTTCTACGGAACCGGCCTGGAGGAGATTATCTTCCAGGATGATGAGGTCGCTCCCTCCGAACTCGCAGAGCTGGGCAGCCGCGTCTTCTCCAACACCAACGTCCAGACGCTCACTCTGCCGCGCTCCCTCGTCACCATCAACCGCGACGCCTTCGCCGACATGAGCAAGCTGGCCTCCGTCCACCTGGGGCCGAAGGTCGCCGCGGACCAGCTCGTCGGCTCCTTCGCGAACACCCCCGAACTCACGCGTATCCAAGTCGACGCTGGCAACCCCAACTACGAGAGCCTCGACGGTGTGCTGTATACGCGCGATCACACGCACCTGATCGCCTACCCGGCGGCCAAGAACGCGGGAGGGGCCTACACGGTCGCGAGTGGGACGACGGACATTGACGATCTCGCCTTCCTGGGGGCGCAGAATGAGTCTGTGACGTTCCCCGACACCCTGCGTCGCGTCGGTGACCAGTCTTTCGAGGGAGCAGCCCTCACAACCCTCACGCTTCCCGACGGCTTCGAGACCATGGGGGCCTCGGCGTTCTGGCAGATGCCTGCGCTCGTCTCCGTCGACCTGGGTGGGGCCACGGGCGTGTCCACCAATGCTTTCCGCTACGATGCCGCGCTCAGAGAGGTCACCTTCCGGCCCGACATGGGGCGTCTGACCTCCATCGGTGAGGGTGCATTCGTCGGTATTTCAGCGACGACAGTCACTATACCGGACACCGTGTCAACCATCGCCGAGGAAGCGTTCTCGAAGAACCCAGCCCTGACCTCGTTCCACGTCGGTGCATCCCTGAGCTCCCTCGGCGACTATGCTTTGGCAGAGAACGACAACCTGGCTACCCTCAGCGTCAGCCCCGCCAACGCCTCGTTCATTGTCGATAACGGCGCGCTCTACCACAACGACTTGTCCGTGCGGACCCTGGTCCGCTATGCGCCCGCGAACTCCGGCAGCGAGGTGACCGTGGCCGCGGGGACGACGGCGGTCGGGGCCGGGGCCTTCGAGAATGCCACGTCGCTGCGGCGCGTCGTTCTGCCCGAGGGGCTGACCGTTATCGGCGACGAAGCCTTCGACGGCTGTGCGAACCTCGTCGACATGGCGATCCCGGCTTCCGTCGAGGTCGCCCGAGGGCTGACAGGCACCGGCCTGGACACCATTGAACTGGGGGCACAGGTGCGCGACCTGTCGCTTACCCCGCGAGGTGCCCGCAGTGTCCGTCACCTCATCGTGCGCGGAGGCATGGACGGTACCTTCTACAGTGAAGGAACATCGGAGGGCAGCCGTCCCGAGAGCGCCTTCTTCGGAGAAGGGATGACCAGCTTCACCTTCTGGGGTGAGATGCCGCGCGTCCTGGTGCTTCCCGCTACCGCCACGCAGGTCACTCTCGCCGAGGGAATAGCCCCTGAACTCAAAGCGGACACGAGCATCTACGTGGCCTCCGCCGAGGGTACCTCCGCGTGGACTATCGCGATGGCTGCGATGGAGAGCGCGGGCTACGATGCTTCGCGCTTGTCGGTGTACGAGGCCCCGACGCTGGGTGTGTCTGGCACCGGCATCGCCGAGGCCGGGGGCGGGTACGCGCTCACGGTGCCCCCGGGGGTGCCTGCGACGGTGGAGATCACAGCAGGCGGCGGCGTGGCGAGGGGGCGCGAGGCCCGCGTCGTGCGGATCGGCGCGAACAAAACCGAGACGCTCCTGCAGGACTGGACTGCCATGACGGATGCGGCGGAAGAGAAGGCGTCGACGCTCATCTACACGTTTACACCGTCTCTGACTGACAGCGAGCTGCGCGTCGACGTCCGCGACGCGTCAGGTATTCAACTCTCGTCCACCGTGACCGTGAATCGCGTTCTACCCCCACTGTCACCGCCCGTTCCGAACGACGATCCTGCTCCTGCGCCGGTGGAGGACCCAGATCCCACCGGAGCCAAGCCCTCGCCGGTCATCGACGATGATCCTAAGCCTGCTCCCGCGCTGGGCCAGACACCTGCTCCCGCGCCGAGCCAGACGTCGATCCCCCAACAGCAGACGGGGGAGTGGGTCTGGGGTGCTCGTGGCTGGTGGTATCGCTACGCCGACGGCTCCTATCCGGCCGGTACAGCTGTGACTATCGGTGGTCGGGTTTACCGCTTCGACGCGGCCGGCTATATGCGCGTCGGCTGGGTTCGTGACAATGGTGCCTGGTACTACCACCTGCGTTCGGGCGTGCAGGCCAGCGGGTGGGTCCTTGATGGCGGCTCGTGGTACTACCTGACTCCGGGGAGCGGAACAATGGCCACCGGCTGGGTGAGCGACGGATGGGCCTGGTATCGGTTTGCCGTCTCAGGTCAGTGGGTCGAGTAGTCGAGTGACCTAGTGCGAGGGCGTGGTCGACCGAGTGGTTGGCTGCGCCCTCGCGTTACTTTCGTGCCATGTTCTTCAGTGTTTCACGTGTATCGAGTGGTGTTATCTCGTGAGCTCAGTCGTGCGTACGTGCATTCTGAACAGTTGGGCGAAAAAGCCTATAACCTAACGTGTCACATGTTTGACATATGCTGAGAAAATATGGCAAAGAGAGCATCTGTCAAGGGGTCAACATACTAGGCTTGAACACGGATTACGCCACATCGCAGTGGCCGTTCCCCTCCACTAGTTCTCAACCAAGCGAGGTGTACATGTCCCATCGAACATTTTCAGCGGTCGCGCTGGCAACGACCGGCGTCCTGGCCCTGACCGCGCTGAGCGTGCCTGCGGCCACCGCCGCGGGCACCGGTGTGACCGGAGCTCTCCAGCCCGCAACAGTTGAAGCACCCAGCATCGGTGTGCCGACGACGAGGCTGGACGTGTGGCCGACTGCTACCGCCCTGGCACTGGGCCAGAACGTCATCTTCGACGCCTCCTACGATTCGGGAAACTTCGACCCCGGCATCATCGTCTGGACGTCGTCGGATGAGTCGGTTCTCACCGTTGACCAGGAGGGACACGTCAGCGCGGTCGGTGTCGGTGAGGCGACGATCACCGTGACCGACAAGGATAATTCGAGCCTGACCTCCACGTCCACGGTTCAGGTCCGTGAGGTCCCCGAGGACGTGGGCATGGAGCTGTCCGTTCCCGAGGTGTCAGCCATCTTCAACCATCAGGTCTACCTGCACGCGCTCCTCGCCCCCTCCCTCCAGGGAAGCGCAGTCACCTGGAGCATGGACCCCTCCACTCTTGGGCAGTTCTATAGCCGCGACGATGCATCGTCGATCGACTTTCAGGGTGCTGAGCAGGCGGGAACCGGCATACTGAGCGCGACCGTCACGAGCGAGGCAGGGGTGACTAAGACTGTGACTGTGCCCGTGACGGTCCAGCCCGATCCTCGCGGCGACTTCATCACGGACGATGACGGTGTCCTCGTCCAGTACCAGGGAAAGAGTCAGGACGTTGAAATCCCCGAGGGAGTCACGGGCATCTCTTCCGGTGCTTTCCCGTCCCAGCTGACCAAGGTGTGGGTGCCCGCCAGTGTGCGCACCATCGACTACGAAGCCTTCAAAGGCACCAACCTGCAGGAAATTACCTTCCAGGATGACTCGGCCCACCCCTCCCAGCTCACAGCAATCTACGACGAAGCGTTCTCCAACACCCCTATCGAGACGCTGACGCTGCCTCGCTCTGTGCAGACGGTCGTCGGTGCCTTCGATGGCATGGCGGGCCTGAAGACGCTCCACCTGGGACCCAATATCGGCCCGGGTCTCCTGGTCGGGGACTTCCAGTACACGCCGAGTCTGACGACCATCGACGTGGATCCGGACAACGCGAACTACACCAGTGACGAGGGCGTTTTGTACACGAAGGACCACTCGAGTCTCATCGCATACCCGACGGCCAAGAACCCTGGAGGGAGCTACGCCGTCCTTGAGGGGACGACTACCATCGAACAATCCGCTTTCGAGAACGCACAGGTTGCTACCGTGACGATGCCTTCTACGTTGCGGACGATCGGCTCGCAGGCATTCACACATTCACACCTGACCTCGCTGACACTGCCCGACGGCTTCGAGAGCGCGGGGTATTGGGCATTCGCGTACGCGGAGAAACTGACGAGCGTCGATATTGGAGGTGCCACGTCCCTGCCCGACGGTGCCTTCATATACGCTCGCAGCCTGGCCAGTGTGAACCTGCGACCGGACCTCGGCAGGCTCACGATGCTCGACGGGAGTTCCCTGATGGGGACCGCCCTGACCTCTCTGACGCTGCCCGATAGCGTCACGTCCATTGGACAGTGGTCTCTTGCGAGCAACACCTCCCTCACACAGCTGCACCTGGGAGCGGGCCTGTCATCCATTGGCTCCAGTGCTCTCAGTGGCAACACCGCCTTGACAACCGTGACCGTGAACCCAGCCAATGCCTCGTTCTCTGAGGTAGATGGCGTCCTCTACACCAAGGACGGGGCCAGCCTGATCCTTTACCCGGCGTCCCGAGCTGGCAACGAGTACGAGGTGCCCGCCGGGACCACTGAGATTGGGTACCGAGCATTCGACAGGGCCAGCTCGCTTACCCGGGTCATCCTGCCCGAGGGGCTGACGACCATCGACTACTCGGCCTTCGAGGGGTGCACCAACCTGGTAGACATGACCTTCCCCGAGTCGCTCGAAGTCGTTCGCGGCATCCAGAACACCGGCCTAGATACCGTCATCCTCGGATCGAAGGTGCGTGAACTCTTCATGCCCACGCGCGAGAACCTGGCACCTCGCCACCTCATCGTGCGCGGCGGCGTAAATGGCAAATACTACACCGACGGAGAACCCTCCAACGGCCGCATCGAGAGCGCTTTCTTCGGTGAAGGTATGACGAAGGTGGACGTGCGCAGCAAGGGTCCCAAGGTCATCGTCCTGCCCTCGACCATCACCTCCTTCCAGCTCGACCCCTTCTCCTCGTCTGGCTACAAGACCGACGCGCAGGTCTACGTGGCAGCAGCCGAAGGATCTCCCGCATGGGAGGTCGCCAAGGCCGAACTCGTCAAGGAAGGCATCGACCTGTCCCACCTACACGTCTACACCCCCGCTCAGCTCACGCTGAAGGGCCTCGACGCTACCAATGACGAGGCCGGGGGCGCGCTCGCGTGGAAGGACGCGTCGGTGAGTGTCACCGCCACCGTGAACGGTGGCGTGCCCGAGGGCCGCGAGCTGCGCGTTACCCAGGTCGGCGCGGACGGGACTGAGACCCTCGTCCAGGACTGGACGGCAATGAACGCGGGTGACGGGGACGCCTCGACCCTGGCATTCTCGTGGACGCCCACCGAGGGCGCGCCGTCCTTGCGCGTTCAGACGCGCGACGTCACGCACGTGAGCGCCGAGCAGACGACGGAAGCTCAACTCTCGCCCGCGCGCGTGACGGGAGAATGGAGCCGCACGCTCCTCGGCTGGCGCTACGTCTATCCGAACGGTACGTATGTCAAGAGCCAAACCATCATGATCGACGGCAAGATCTACCGATTCGGCTCGGATGGTTTCATGCGCACGGGGTGGATCTACGACGAGGGTGCATGGCGCTACCACGACTCTTCCGGTGCCATGCAGACCGGCTGGGTGAATGTCGAGGGAGGCTGGTACTACCTGACGCCGGGAAGCGGCGCGATGGCCAAGGGCTGGCTGAAGGACGGTGGAACCTGGTACCACCTGAGCGTCAACACCGGACGCATGACCACAGGCTGGCTGCGCGGTGACGACGGGTGGTACTACCTGCGCCCCAGCGGTGCGATGGCCACCGGCTGGATCCAGATCGGGTGGACCTGGTACCAGTTCTCTGACAGTGGCAAGTGGATTCATTAGGATCCTGCGCATAATCCCAGCGTTTTCACAGGATGCTCCGGTTGTCTCCACAGACTCGACGCCTACAGTGGGTGCCACCACAAGGCAATGTTGTGCGGGCCACGTGGGTCCGAGTAACGCCGACGAGCTACGTTTGAGGAGTTATCTGAGAGAACTCGCACTGTGTTGATGGGATATGCCGAGGGGCCGACCACCAGGTCGGCCCCTCGGCATATCTGCGCGCGCTCGTGGGTCGGCGCTTGGCGCGGAAGGACGACAGGAACGCGACAAACTGTGTCGCGGTTGCTGACAACGCATACTGCGCTCGTGGGGAGAAGCTCCCCATAATTGTGTAGGCGCTCTTAGCGCCAGGCTTGTCAAACACAGACGCTAACGAAGTGAGACTCAGATGACCCACCGCAGAACGTCGGCACTCGCGCTGGTGGTTGCCGGCACCCTTGGCGTGACAGCACTCGCTGTCCCGGCTGCGCGCGCAGCTGACGGGGGAGTACGTCCCCACTCCGGCCCCACCCCTCCCAGCGTGGAGCAGCCCGCGAACCCCGCCCCGGCCTCGTCGAGTGATGAGCCAACCACGATCATCGTCCAGCTCGAGGCCGGAGCTGAACATGCACAGACGCGGGAGCGGATCACCGCCTCCGTCGCCGAGGCCCTACCCTCCGCGAGCGTCACGACGCTGCGTGAGTACACCCACGCACTCCAGGGCTTCGCGATTGAGGCACCCGCGTCCGCGCTCGCTGCTATCCAACGCACGGAGGGTGTCAAGACCGCCGCCGTTGCGCGCAGCGTCACGCCCATGGCCGAGAACGATGCCGCCCCCGCTGGTGCGCCTGTCCTGAAGAACGCGTCCGCGCTCGAAATGACCCGCGCCAACCAGGCCGCCCAAAAAGGCGACCACCAGTTCATCGAAGTCATCGACTCCGGCCTCGACACGAGCCACCCCGCCTTCTCCGGTGCCCTCGATGCCGCCTCCCTGCGCATGACGCAGGCGGACGTCACCGCACTCGCGCCGAGCCTGCCCCACGCCACAGGGGGCACGTGGGTCAGCGACAAAATCCCCTTCGCCTACGACTACGCCGACAACGACGCTGACGTCGTACCCGCCTCCGAAAAAGACCTGAACCACGGCACGCACGTCACCGCCATCGCAGCCGCAAACGGCGGCGAGGTACGCGGCAGCGCCCCGAACGCGCAGATCATCGTCGCCAAGGTCATCCAGGATGCCGACGGCGTCATGTCCGACGCCGCCATGCTCGCCGCCCTCGACGACGCCCTGGTCATCAAGCCCGACGTCATCAACATCTCGCTGGGCGACGACTCCGGCATGAGCAGCGAGGCCGGGACCATCTTCGCCGACGTCTATAAGGCGCTCGTGGACGCGGGCATCACCATCAACGCCGCGTCCGGCAATGCCTTCTCCACCGCGTACGGCAACAACTCTGGACAGAACAAGCCCTTTGCCTCCGACCCCGACACGGGCACTCTTGGCGAGCCGGCCTCCTATCGATCCACCTTGGCGGTCGCCTCGGTCGACGCGCAGGACACCTCGCCCTACGTCCTGCTCGGCGACCGTAAGATCCCCTACGGGATCGCTATCGACGGCAAGGGCGACCCGGTGCCCAGCCTGCGCGACATCCCCGAAAAGGCCTACCGGATCGTGTATGAGCACTCCGGAGGCAGTGATGAGGTGCAACGCTACTGGAGCACGAACCGCTACGACCTGTCGGACGCCATCGTCCTCGAGGACAAGGGTGGCATGGATACCCGTCTCGACATCCCGATGACCGACGACCTCAAGGCCAGCTACCTGACGCAGGCCACTCCGCCGCCCGCCGCCCTCATCATCGCCGACACCGATGAGGCGGATGCGCCGTACCAGGCCATTCTGGAGTCCACCCGCGAGATGCCGACGGTGACCATCACGAAGAAGGACAGCGACGCGATCCATGACGCGATACGCGACGCCGAGGGAGAAGACGTCTACCTGACCGTCACCCACTCCGGCATCGTCCTGTCCTCGAGCAACCCGACCGCCTCCGAATTCTCCGCGTGGGGCGTCACCCCCGACCTGCGCCTCAAGCCCGAGATCGCGGCCCCCGGCGGCAACATCACCTCGGCGATCTTGAACGGCGAGTACGCGAGCTCGTCGGGCACTTCCATGGCCTCCCCGCACGTCGCGGGCATCAGCGCCCTCGTGCGCGAGCGCATCGCCTCCGACCCGCTCTTTGGCGGCATGGACGCTGCGCAGAAGAACGCGGTCGTCACGAACTTCCTCATGGGAACCGCCCACCCGCTCATCGACGTTGAGCTGGGTGACGGCACCTTCTACTCCCCGCGCAAGGTCGGCGCAGGACAGGTTGACGCGGTCGCGGCCACGACCTCGTCCGTGTACCCGACCGTGATTGGGGCCTCCGACCCCTCGCGACCCAAGGCCGACCTGGGCGACGGCACGAATGGCTGGACCTTCCAGGTGCAGCTGACGAACCTCGCGCCCGAGACGCGCACATACACACTCGGTGGGCAGGCCTTGTCCGAGGTCGTCGAAGAAGGCGTGTTCCTGGAGCACTCGCAGAACCGGGCGGGGCAAGGTATTTCCCTGACCTTCTCCTCCGACTCCGTGACAGTTCCCGCGTCCTCCAGCGCCACCGTCACCATCACCGTGACCCCCGAAGCCGAGTTTGCCTCGTACGCTGCCACAAATGCCCCCAAGGGGACATTCATCGACGGCGCTGTCACCTTCACGAGCACCGACGGGGCACCCGACCTGACCGTTCCCTACGTAGGTTTCTACGGCTCATGGGGCGCGCCCGCGATCTTTGACGAGAAGTGGTCCGACGAAGAAACACATCCCGCGCACGTTTACCGCTCCGCGCTGATGGACACCGAGACCGAAATCCCGCTGGGCGGCCTGAACCCGCTGGCCGACAAGCAGGACTACAACGCGGTCGTCACGGTCGATCCGACCCGGCTCATCGCCTCGCGGTCGCAGGCCCCCGGAGCCCCCAACACCATCGCTCCGCGCACGGGCATGCTGCGCGCCGTCCCACAGATGAGCGCTATCTACACGAACGAGGCCGGGGACGCCGTCCGCTCGTACACGCTGAGCCGGGTGCGCAAGTCCCTCTACGACCTGGAAACCGGGTACACGAAGCCGGGCGAATTCACCGGCGACGATCCCATCTTCGATGGGCTGGACGAGGCCGGGAAGGAACTGCCGGACGGACGCTACCGGCTAACCCTTGAGGCAGCCACGGATGGACCTTCGTCCACCACTCAGCAGATGAGCTACGACTTCACCCTCGACACCCGAGCGCCCGTCATCTCTTCCGTCGCGGTTGCGGGCGAGGGCGGGGCACGCACACTCTCCTTCGACGTTGCCGACTCCTCGCCGCTGGCCGGCGTCGAGCTGCGTGCCGATGCGGAGGGCACCTGGTACTACCGCCAGCTCCTCGACGGCGACGGTGAGGTTCGGGCCGACGGAACGCACCGCTACCACGTCGAGGTTCCGGTCGCGGACCTGAATCGCGCGTGGGCCGAGAAGGGTAACGAAGGCGAGGCCCCCGTGTCCTCATACCTGGTCGCGTGGGACTGGGGACTGAACCCGGCCCAGCAGGCCGTGCACCTGGATGGCTCGGTGGCACCGGACCCGGCTCCGAATCCGGACCCGGCACCGAATCCGGATCCGGTACCTGCGGAGGGTGAGTGGGTGAGTGATGCGCGTGGTTGGTGGTATCGCCGGGCCGATGGGTCTTTTCCGAAGGACACTGTGCTCGTGATTGGTGGGTCCGTCTATCGTTTCGATGAGTCTGGTTACATGCGCATCGGCTGGGTCAAGGATCAGGGATCGTGGTTCTACCACCAGGCGTCGGGTGCCCAGGTTGTGGGTTGGGTGAAGCAAGGTACGTCGTGGTTCTACCTCGATGAGGCCACCGGAGTAATGGTGACCGGTTGGCTGCATCTTGGCTCGTCGTGGTTCTACATGAGCTCCGAAGGTGTTATGACTACCGGTTGGGTCAGGGTTGGCGGGTCGTGGTTCTTCCTCAACCCTGACAGTGGTGCGATGGCCACGGGGTGGATGATGATTCGTGGGTCGTGGTATTACTTTGATCCGGCCGACGGTGCGATGGTTACTGGTTGGTTGCGGATTGGTGATTCGTGGTATTTCTTGAAGGAGTCGGGTGTGATGGTGACCGGTTGGGTGTGGATTGGGGGGACGTGGTACTTCTTCTCTGATTCGGGCCAGTGGAGCTGACCTGAGTGAATGATGCGGGCGTGAGCGCCCGAGTGTGCGCCCCCGGGACACCACCCAGGGGCGCACACTTGTCCGCAGCTGCAGTGCTGGTCACAATTATCGGCGTGGATGAAAGTTTGTCAGTTTATTAGAGCGCGTCTCCATGTCCCCCATATAGCCTTGTAAAATGCTGGGGTGTCAGGCACTGTTGGAACATTAAAGGCTGTCGGTATGGGCTGTTACGTTAGCTAAAATGATGGCGGCCTATTATTGGAAGGATTGTCTGTCAAACACTATCAATTATCGACTAAGCTCCATCGGTTTATGATTGACAGGTGAGGATCGCAGTGACGTGACCCTTACCTCCACCCCTTTTGTCGACCAAGTGAGCCACAGATGTCCCGACGAAAAGTCACGGCACTGGCGCTGATAGCGGCAGGTGCCCTCGTTTTTACCCCAGTCACAATCCCATCGACACGCGCGGCTGCCGTCAACGACGATGTCCAGCAGCGCACCCTCGCTGCCCAGCGCGACGACGCGCAGTCCGGCGGCGACGCACAGTCGCGCATCCCGCAGGACGCTGCCACGGCCTCGGACGTTGAAAGACATGCCAGCGACAACACGCCGACCACGATCATCGTCCAACTTGAGGACGGAGACGTCGGAATCCCCTGGGATAAGCGCGTCTTCGGGCTGAGCACGGATACGAAACACGCAGAGATGAAAGCCCGCATCGAGTCAGAGGTTGACCGGGTAGCACCCGGCTCGGTCGTCACCGTCCTGCGCGAATACAGCCACGCGCTCGACGGCTTCGCGCTCGAAGCCCCGGCCTCCTCCCTGGAGGCCATTCGTGCCACCGAAGGCGTTAAGGCTGCATTCGTCGAGCAAACCTACGATCCTACGACGATCAGTGAGGAGGCGGACAACGCCGTCCTCACCGCCATTGACCCCAGCGTGCTCAATTCCTCCACGCTCGAGATGATTCGCGCCAACCAGACCGGCCTGAAGGGCGACCGCCAGGTTATCGAAATCATCGACACAGGACTGGTGATAAGGCATGCCGCCTTTGCCGGCTCCATGGACGGCGTTGACGTGCGCATGAGTCAAGCGGACGTCGAGGCCTTGACCAGTAAACTCCCGCACGGGAAAGGGGGACGTTACGTGAGCAACAAGATCCCCTTTGTCTACGATTACGCCGACGAGGATGACAACCCGAATCCCGGATATATCTTCAACAGCCAGCACGGGACACACGTCGCCGGTATCGCCGCCGCCAATGCGCCCGAGCTGCGGGGCGTTGCGCCGAACGCTCAGATCATCGCTGCAAAAGTGGCCGGAGATGGGAGCGGTATTCAGGACAGGGCAGTGCTGGATGCGCTCGATGACGCCCTCATCCTCAAGCCGGACATCATCAACCTGTCTCTTGTGCGAGGCGGTGGCATGAGCAGCGAGGCCGGCAGCGTCTACGATGGTGTGCTCAAAGCCCTGACAGATGAAGGCATCACCGTCAACGTGTGCGCGGGGAATGAGGGGTCTGCCGCGTACGGAACCCTCAACGGCAGCGCTGCACCCTACGCGACCGAACCGGATACTTCCACGGTGACCGAGCCGGGTTCCTTCAAACCGTCGTTGACCGTCGCCTCGGTCGATAACGTGTTGGCCTTGCCCTATCTGACGTACGAGGACCAGCGGATCTTCTACCGCGCCGCCGTTGATTGGGATGATCAGGCGAAGGCTGACCTGCGTGCCATCCCAGAGGGAACCTACCGCGTCATTGACGCCGGCGCGGGTGATGCAAGCGAGCTCGCGCGACTCGTCGCCGACAACCAGGGCGATCTCTCCGATGTCATTCTCCTGGAAAACGGCGGCGGGAACAGGGAATACAACGACGAGATCAGTGCCTGGCGGCAAGTGAGTGCGGCTGAGTCCCTGTCAGCGCGCCCAGCAGCGCTCATGCTCGGAGACCCCGATCAGGGCGTGGTTCCCTACGCGGCAATAATCGACGAGCACGCAACGTTGCCGACCGTCACCATTACGAACAAAGACCACGACAGCCTCGCCGAGGCGCTGCGATCCTCTGCCTCCGGGAGCGTGACGATCACCCTCACGTATTCCGACCAGGTTCCCGTGACCGATATGCCGATGGTCTATCCCACTTCCTCCTGGGGCGTGTCACCCGACCTCACACTCAAGCCCGAGATCACCGCACCCGGCGGCAATGTCGTCTCCGCTGGATATCTTGACCAGTACGTGCGAATGACCGGCACCTCGCAGGCAAGCCCGCACGTCGCTGGCGTGGCCGCCCTCGTGCGTGAGCGCATCGCAAGCGATCCGTTGTTCGCGCGCATGAGCCACGCAGATAAGGACGCTGTCGTCGCGAATATCCTGATGGGCACCGCTCATCCGCTCCAAGACGTTGAGCAACGCAACGGAACCTATTACTCGCCGCGCAGAGTCGGTGCCGGCCTCGTCGACGCGGTCGCTGCAACTACCACGGCCGTCTACCCGACCGTGGAAGGAGCATCCGACCCCTCTCGCCCGAAGGCAGACCTCGGGGATGGAACGCAGGGCTGGAGCTTCACGGTGAGGCTGACCAACCTGTCCGGCGACGACCACACCTACACGCTCGGAGGTCAAGCTCTCTCCGAGATCGCCGAAAACGGGTACTTCACCCAGCATTCCAAGAACTGGGCGAATCAGGGTATCTCCCTGGACTACTCGGCGAACGTGTTGCGCGTGCCCGCCAGATCGAGCGCCTCCGTGACCGTCACAGTGACCCCTCAGGCTGAGTTTGCCTCGTACGCCGCCGAGAACGCGCCTAAGGGAACCTTTATTGACGGCGCTGTCACTTTCGCGAGCACCGATGGGGCACCCGACCTGACGGTTCCCTACATGGGGTTCTACGGCTCCTGGGGAGACCCCAGCGTCTTCGACGCGCAGGGAAGCGACTTCCACGCCGACCGGTCTTCCCTGATCAACCTTGCGACGTACGCTCCGCTCGATGAGCCGCGCGTGGGACTCGACGGTGCCCGCTACGTCGTCTCGCGCTCGCCCCTGCCCGGAGCGCCGACGTCGATTGCACCTCGTACTGTCCTGCTGCGCAACGTGCCGGTGGTGACCTACACCTACAAGAACGAGGCCGGTACAGTTGTGCGCTCGTACACGCGCCACCGCGCACGAAAGTACCCCTTCGACGGGACAGCGGAAGTTCCTGACACCGTCGACGCCCAGGCTAACACCGCCGAAACCCCTCACACGGACGCCGCCGTCTTTGACGGTTTCGACGCGTCGGGTACAGAGCTGCCCGACGGACCCTACACCCTCACGATTGAAGCAGCATCGGACGGCCCGTCTTCGACCACGCACCAGCAAAGCTACGAGCTGATGCTGGACACCCAAGCTCCCGTCGTGACCACGCTCGACGTCAGGGATAACGCAGGGGAACGCACACTGGTCATCGACATCACTGACTCCTCGCCGCTGGCCGGGTACGGGTTCTCCGCGATAACCGAGAACGAACCCGCCTACTCGGTGACGGAAGGCTTGACGGACGTACATCAGGACGACGGCACATACACGAGCCACTACGAGATCGCGTGGAAGGACCTGCCCGAGTCCCTGACGGCGACCAACCCGACCGCCCTGACCCTGTACGCCTGGGACGCGGGCAAGAATCGGACGACGGCACACGTGAACCTGGCGGGGATCCCGATGACCGCGCTATCCCTGACCCCGCAATCCTCCTCGCTTATCGTCGGGCAGGCGACGACCCTGCGCGCAGACTACGAACCCGCCAACGCGACCGTCACCGGCCTCGTGTGGTCCTCCTCGAACGAGGCCGTGGCGACCGTTGACGATCAAGGACACGTGCGGGCGGTGGGAACCGGAAGCGCGACGATCACCGCGGCCGACGCGACGCAATCGAGCGTGTCCGCGAGCGCGCAGGTCAGCGTCCGCGCGGTCTCATCATGGACGGGTATCGAGCTGTCGACCTCCTCGCTTACTCTCCAGACGGGACAAACGGCGACAGTTGAGGCGTTCCTTGCATCATCCTTCAAGGGGCGCACGGTGACGTGGAAGCTGGTGCCTGCCTCTCTTGGAACGGTCACGCCCAGCCGTGACACGCTGTCGGCGACGCTGACGGCGTCGAGCACGAAAGGAAGCGGTACGTTGTGTGCGACGGTGAGGAATCGGTATGGGCGATCGAGAAGCGTGTCCATCCCGGTCACGATCGAAGGCAAAGCCGCCCGGGACTTCGTGATCGATGCGTCGGGTGTCTTGACCAGCTACGAGGGGTCCTCGCCCGACGTGACAATTCCGGATACGGTCACGGTGATCGCACCCTCCGCTTTTGATAAGGCACGTCAGGTGATTCGCAGCGTTCGTATTCCCGCGAGCGTCCGGGAGATTCAAGCAGACGCGTTTGCGTCGACCGCTTTGACCTCGGTGACATTCGACGACACGCAAGACTATCCTTCGCAGCTGACAACGGCGGGGGAGAGGGCGTTCGCGTCGGCTGCCCTGACGTCAATTGTCCTGCCTGGTGCGGTGACGACCATCGGTGCCCACGCATTTGACGGTGCCATGTCGTTGACGGAACTGGAGATTCCCGACTCCGTGCAATACTCGGGCGGACTGGCGAATACGGGACTCGAGACGGTTGAGTTTGGAACGCAGATCAGGAAGATTTCGTCGAGGGGCACAAGCCTCACGGCTCCCCAGCACCTCATCGTGCGAGGTGGAGTCCAGGGCGTCGTGGATTACGAAGAGAGCGCCTCGGATACATCTTTGATGAGTGCATTCTTCGGTGAAGGGATAACGGACATCACCCTCTCGGGGAGCTTCCCGAGTGTCGTCGTCCTGCCGTCCACAACCACACAATTCGCCCTGTACTCCTACCTGCTTGGGGGAAGGCCCGACGACATCGACGTGTATGTCGCCGACGCGCAGGGATCGCCCGCATGGGTCACGGCTGAGAACGCGCTGCTCCAAGCACGCCTCGATACCGCACGCATCCATCGGTACACCCCCGCGACTGTGACCGTGTCCGGCGCGGGAATCACCGAGGCCGATGACGGGTACGAGCTGTCGGCATCCGTCGGTACCCCGATCCAGATCACCGCCTCCGTGACCGGTGGCGCTCGCGGGCAGTCCTCAGCCGGTTCCGACCCCGCAGGTGGGATCGTGGTCGCACAACGGGAGCTGCTGGAGCTACCGGTACGTGGATGGCACTGTTGAACGCAGTTCGACGCTCACCATCGACGCGCAGGTATACCGATTCGGCGCGAATGGGTGTGCGAAGACCGGGTGGGTGCTCGACGGGGACTCGTGGTACTACCACTCCTCGACGGGTGCTCAGCAGAGCGGATGGCTGACGCTGGGCACGGATATGTACTATCTGGATCCTACAACCGGTGCGATGGCCACCGGCTGGTTCACAGACGGAGGTGCCTGGTACTACCTGCAACCCGGCACCGGAGCTATGGCGACGGGATGGATACGCATAGGGGGAAGTGGTACCACTTCTCCGACACGGGCCAGCTCCTGTAGCATCCCTGCCATGGTGCCAAGGCGCGCGCCTCGCTCGCGCCTCGAACACCGCGTCGGGATGCGAGCGCATAAAGTCCCAGGCTTTTCCCAGGTTGCCTGTGGGGTCCCACAAGGTTGGCTCCTTACAGTAGGCGCCATCGCAAGGGAATACGGCGCGGGCCGTATGGGTCCGAGTAACGCCGATGAGCTACGTTTGAGGAGTTATCTGGGAGAACTCGCACTGTGTTGATGGGATATGTCGAGGGGCCGACCGCCGGGTCGGCCCCTCGACATATCTGCGCGTGCTTGAGCTGCCAGTTAACCGGCTTTTCATAGTGGAGCGTGGGGACGGGAATCACCGGTCCGTGCTTACCGAGTGGAAAAGCAATAGGCTTTCGCGGCATCTACGAACTCACTCAAGGAGAAACCCATGAAGTGCCGTCTCGTCGCCGCCGGTCTCGTCCTTCTGTTCCCGCTCGGCATGGCTGCCTGCGGATCCCAGTCCAAGGCCGATGCCTGCAAAGAAATCAACAACGCCCGCGATAAGGCCCTGGAGCAGGTGGATGCGCTATCCGTGTTCTCTGGTTCCGAGGACTTCAAGAACAAACTGGATGTGTTCCTCGCCATCCACAAGGAAGCCGCCAAGAAGGTCACCAACAATGACGTGAAGGCGGCGTACGCGGACGTCATCACCGACATGGACAAGCTCGCTGACGCCATGAACAACGGTGCCGACTTCTACGAATCCGACGAGGTCCTGGACCTCAACACAGAACTATCGGCGCACGGCGAGAAGCTCAACGAGCTGTGCGACTTCTCGTGGGATCGGTGACGCATCGCTGACAATCCGAGCGCATGCGGGGGGCGGCCAACCTGGTCGCCCCCCGCATAGTCAGGAGCAATATGCGCCACCCGGGATGTTGTGAGTAGTGGCTGTTGGGACACTCGGGCAGCGCAAGGCTGGGGCGCGCCGGGACTCTACGAAAAAGCCCAACGCGCCCCGGCCTCGTCACTGACAGGGCGAACGACTCTAGAGGCGCTCAACCCCCGCGTCCCACGCGGCGCGCATGGGGTTCGCGTCGGCGACCAGCTGATCGAAGCGCAGGTCGGCGATATCGATGACCTCGCCGAGGGCGAAACGAGCCTCACGGGCCGGGGAATGCTCGACGCGGCGCCAACCGGATTCCAGCAGGTGCTTGCGATCCACCACGTTATCCACGCAGATCACCAGCGGACGGCCAAACTTCTCGCGGTACGCGCTGGCCAGTGCGCGCAGCTCCTCGGCCTCCTTGTCCGTCAGATCGCCGACGGACAGGTTCGCTGTGTCGGCTAGGGACTGCTCGTCACCCTGGCCGTCGAGGACCAGCGACACGATATCCGAGTACGACGCGATGAGTTCTTCAGCCTCCTGCTGCGTTGCCGCCAGCACGACGTTCTCGAAGGATGAACGAAGGTCGGACACTGACCCAAAGGGGCGGGCATCCCAGGCGCGCTCCGCCGGCCATGTCTGCGTCGTGAACATCTGGGAGAACGTCGACACGAAGGTCTCGCGATCCATCGCGTTCACGTCGTCCAGGTTGATCTTCTTGCCGTCCACGACGGCCACGTCCGGGGAAGCGGGGCGGCCGATGTGGAAGAACAGAAGGTTCAGGATGATGGCGGTCAGCGAGCCGATCGTCACGCCGGAGCCGAAGATGATCTGCAGCCAGGCGGGCATGACCGTGACGATGCCGGGCTTGAGGGTGACCAACAGTGCCATGCCGATTGATGTGGAGACGATGACGGCGTTGCGGTTGTCACGAAGGTCGACCTTGGCCAGGGTCTGGATACCCACGACGGCGACGTTGGCGAACATCGCGAGGGACGCGCCGCCGATGACGGGCTGCGGAATTGATGCGACGATGGCCGCCGCCTTGGGCAGCAGCCCGAGGACGATCATGAAGACGCCGGCAGCCGTGACGACCCAGCGGGACTTCACGCGGGTCAGGCGCACCAGGCCGACGTTTTGCGCAAAGCAGGTGTAGGGGAAAGAGTTGAGGACGCCGCCCAGCAGGGTGGACAGGCCGTCGGCGCGCAGGGCGTTGGCGATGTCGCGCGGGGCGATGCGCTTGCCCACGACCTCGCCGGTCGCGAAGACGTCACCCGTAGTCTCCACGGCAGTCACCGCCATAACGATGATCATGGCGACAATGGCGGTCACGGAAAACTTCGGGATACCGAAGTAGAAGGGCGTGGTGATGCCAAGCCAGGTGGCCTCACCCACGCCCGAGAAGTCGGTCTTGCCCAATGCGAAGGCGACGGCGGTCATGATCAGCAGGGCAAGGAGGACGGACAGGGTACCCATGAAGCCCTTGAAGAGCCGCTGGATGATGACGATGATCGCGATTGTTCCGAAGGCGAAGCCGAGGGCCTCGTAGGTCGCCGCGGCCTTCGCTGCGTCGTCGGTGGCCTTATCGGCCCACGCGACGATGTCACCAGCGGAGACTGACAGCAGGGTCGTGCCCATGACGGTCAGCAGCGTGCCCGTGACAATGGGCGGGAAGAAGCGCAGGAGCTTCGCGAAGAAGGGGGCGACCAGGAAGACGATGAGGCCGACGGCGATGATGGAGCCGTACATGGTGGCCAAGCCGGTCGTTGGGTCGGCGCCGGGTGGCGTGGCCGCCGCGCCGATCGCGATGAGGGGGGAGACGGCGGTGAAGGTGACGCCCTGGATAAGGGGGAGCTTCACGCCGATGAAACGACCAATGCCTGCGGACTGGATGATCGTGGCGATGCCACAGGTGAGCAGGTCAGCGTTGATGAGGTGGACAAGCGTGTGGTTGTCGAGCCCGAGGCCGGAGGCAATGACGAGCGGGACGACCACAGCACCCGCGTAGAACGCGAGGACGTGCTGAATACCCAGAATGGTGAGTTTCCCAAAGGGAGGAACTTGATCGACGGGGTGGGGAGCGGACGAGGGGCGTGATGCCATCTGTGTCTCCTGGACCTTTATCCAAGTGGTGTTAGGGACGCCTCTATTCTCTGTGATCAGGATGAACGTTTGACGGTTTATTTAAAAAGTGTGGTGTGTGATATGCCGTTTGTGCATTTCGTTTAGGATGTGAACAAAGCGGGACGCATACGGGAGGGGGCCGCTATGTCGCGCAATGGTCGTCCTCCATCGATGACGGACGTGGCTCAATTGGTCGGTGTCTCGCATCAGACGGTGTCTCGCGTTGTGAACGGTAAGGGGCGCGTGTCGCCGCGGACACGCGAACGCGTGCAGTCCGCGATTGCGCAGCTGGGATACCGCCCGAACTCCGTGGCCCGAGCCCTGGTGACCGCCCGCTCGGGCATTATCGGCGTCGTGACCACGGCCTCGGCTCATTTTGGCCCCTCCTCGATGCTGATTGCCCTGGAGATTAACGCACGCGAGGCCGGGTTCTTCACGTCAGTCGTGGCCCTTGACCGTTTCAGTGTCGAGAACGTGGCCAGCGCCTTCGATCATTTCTCGTCCCTGGCTGCCGAGGCGATCATCGTCATCACGCCGATGGATTCCCTCGCCGAGGCCGTGGCCGCCCAGGGTGCATCCGTGCCGGTTATCGCGGTGTCGGGTGGACACGCGTTCGGGCGCGGGGTCTCGGTGGTTCGCGCGGATCAGCGTGGTGGTGCGCGCGAGCTCGCGGAGCACCTTCTGTCGCTGGGACACCGGGACATTGCCTGCGTGGCGGATCCCCGGGAGTGGTTCGTGGCGCGCGAGCGTATGGCCGGGTGGCGCGAGGCCATGGACGAGGCTGGCTTGCCGAAGCGCGAACCGCTCATCGGGTTGTGGGAGGCGAGCTGGGGATATGTTGCTGGGCAGCGCCTCGTCGAGGAGGGGCTTCCCGACGCCATCATGTGCGCGAACGACGAGGTGGCGGTCGGCCTCCTGCATGCCTTCGCCGAGGCCGGGGTGAGTGTCCCGGGGGATGTGTCGGTCGCAGGTTTTGATGACGTGCCCTTGGCAGCCTATGCGGGGCCGGGCCTGACGACGGTGCATCAGGATTTCGCTGATCTTGGGCGCTGCGCGATGGAGGCTGTTAGCCAGGCGCTAGAGGGATGCTCGGTCGATACCTACGTGCGTCCCACCCGCCTCGTTGTGCGTGGTTCGACGGGGGCGTGCGCCCATTAAGGAGCCTTTTCTTCTGCGTGCGTGCCTTGTGCGCGTGGAGATATGAACGCTCACTCAACGGATGTTTGTCGGCGCTCAGACAGGAGTATGAATGGCCGCAGTCCCGAGATACGGGGGTACAGATGAGGGCTGTGTGGTCGTCAACGAGCTGCGTGTGGTTCGCTTTGACGACAACGTGCGTCATGTTGCCGTCGCGGAGGGAGACAAGATTGAATCGGAGTGTCACTTCGGTGTTTTAGTCAACACGTGGCTAGCTCGGACTTCGGTATTGAGGATGACTGGAAGACTGCGGTCCTGATGTGCTCTGTACCGTCGCCACGTCTGACATGACGGCTTCCGCTTTGTCGAAAGATTGTCAAATCTTGTCACTTCGGGAATGTATGGCGATATATTCATGCGTTTCCAAGCGTTTCTTTTATGTATATGGCAGTTCTTGAGAATGTGAACGTTAACAATTGTTATTGGACTGTTATCGATTGGGCATGGTGTAGGTGACATTCCTCTCATATCGTAAAGTTGTCAGACCGCACGACGGAAGTGTGGAGACGTGATGCCCATCGACAGTGATGTCGAGGCGACAAACAGGAGATATTCCATGAAGACACGTGGTTTCTTTGGAAAGATAGCAACGGTTGCAGCCACTTGTGCGGCCGGTGCCCTTGCGCTGAGCGGATGCGCGGGCGGCGGTGCCGGTGGTGCCTCCGGTTTCGATAAGGGGGCTGCGGCCTCGAACGGCGGAACAGTCAAGGTTGGCGTCGCTATGCCGACCCAGACTTCCGAGCGCTGGATTGCCGACGGTAACGCCGTGAAGTCGGGCCTTGAAGCAGCCGGATACGAGGTCGACCTCCAGTTCGCAAACGATGACATCCCCACCCAGACCCAGCAGATCGACCAGATGATCACCAATGGGGCCACCATGCTGGTCATCGCCGCCATCGACGGCACGGCTCTCTCGAGCCAGCTCGACACCGCCGGGGCAAAGAACATCCCGGTCATCGCTTACGACCGCCTCATTCGTGATAATGAAAACGTTGACTTCTACGTCTCCTTCGACAACTTCAGGGTCGGCGTCGCTCAGGGCAACGCGCTGCTGTATGGCCTGGGGCTGACCGACAAGGATGGCAAAAAGCTCGACAGTGCCCCCAAGGGTCCGCTCAACATTGAGCTCTTCGCCGGTTCGCCCGACGACAACAACGCCAAGTTTTTCTTCGATGGTGCGATGAGCGTTCTCAGGCCCTTCCTTGACGACGGCACTCTCGTCGTGAAGTCCGGACAGACCAGCTTCGACCAGGTCGCCATCCTGCGCTGGCAGCAGGAAGTCGCCCAGAAGCGCATGGAGGACCTGCTGACCTCGACTTACGGTGGCGGCTCTGAACCCCTCGCCGGCGTCCTCTCGCCTTTCGATGGCATCTCCCGGGGCATCATCACAGCCCTCCAGGGTGCTGGCTACGGCCCTACCATCAAGGACGGCCTGCCCGCTGTGACCGGCCAGGACGCCGAAATCGCCTCCGCCAAGATGATCAACGACGGCATCCAGCAGTCCACCATCTTCAAGGACACCCGTACCCTGGCCGCCCAGTCCGTGACGGTCATCAAGGCGATGGCTGAAGGCAACAAACCCGAGGCCAACGACACCACCACCTACAACAACGGTGTGAAGGTCGTGCCCTCCTACCTGCTCGAGGTCGAAACCATCTACACCGATAACCTCAAGGAAAAGCTCATCGACTCCGGTTACTACACCCAAGCCGACGTTGATGCGGGCGTCGTGAAGAAGTAAACGACGACGGGGTGCGGGGCATCGGCTCCGCACCCCACCCCTTCCGATTCGAGGAATGTAAACATGACGCAGAACATTTTGGAAATGCGTGACATCGACAAGGGCTTCAATGGCGTGCCCGTCCTCAAGCATGTCAACCTTGATGTCCGCCCCGGCGAAGTCCACGCCCTGTGCGGTGAAAACGGTGCCGGCAAGTCCACCCTCATGAAGGTTCTCTCCGGCGTCTACCCATATGGGCAGTACGACGGTGCCATCATCTTCGATGGCAAGGAAGTTCAATTCCGTTCCATCAAGGACTCCGAGGCCCTCGGCATTGGCATCATCCACCAGGAGTTGGCCCTCGTTCCCTACCTGTCGATAGCAGAAAACATCTTCCTGGGCGCAGAGAAACCCCGCAAGCTCGGCTTGATCGACTGGCACGAGGTCAATCACCGCGCCGAAAAGATCCTGGAAAAGGTCGGCCTGAAGGAAAACGTAACAACCCAGGTCGGCACGCTCGGCGTGGGCAAACAGCAGCTTATCGAGATCGGTAAGGCGCTGTCCAAGGACGTGCGTCTGCTCATCCTCGACGAGCCCACCGCCGCCCTCAACGACAATGACTCGGCCCAGCTCCTCGACCTCGTGCGCAGCCTGCGCGATCAGGGCGTCGCTATCGTCATCATCTCCCACAAGCTCGGAGAGATCGCCGAGATCGCCGACCGTACGACGATCCTGCGCGACGGCCAGTCGATCGAGACGATCGATATGAAGGACCCCGACTCCACGCAGGGCAAGATCATCTCGCTCATGGTGGGCCGTGACCTCACTCAGCGCTACCCCGAGCGAAACGTGGAGATCGGCGAGGAGGTTTTCCGTGTGGAAGACTGGACCGTTTACCACCCGGCCCAGGCGGGGCGCGTCGTGATCTCAGGTGCCTCCTTCAATGTGCGTCATGGCGAGGTTGTTGGTATCGCTGGTCTCATGGGTGCCGGACGCACCGAACTGGCGATGAGCATTTTTGGTCGATCCTTCGGTACGTGCATCTCAGGAAAGCTCTTCAAGGACGGCAAAGAGATCACGATCAAGAACGTCTCGGATGCAATCAAGAACGGCATCGCCTACGCGACCGAGGATCGCAAGCAGTACGGTCTCAATCTCATTGACGACATTCGACACAACGTGGCTACCGCTGGCCTGTTCAAGCTCTCGCGCCGGGGCCTCGTCGATGGGCACAAGGAGCTGGCGGTCGCCGCCCAATACAAGGAGCGAATGAATATCCGCTCTCACTCCGTTCTCCAAAAGGCCGGATCCCTCTCGGGCGGCAACCAGCAAAAGGTTGTGTTGTCGAAGTGGCTCTACACGGACGCGGACGTCCTCATCCTCGACGAACCCACGCGCGGCATCGATGTCGGCGCGAAGTTCGAGATCTACACACTCATCAACAAGATGGTCGAAGAAGGCAAGGCCGTCATCGTCATCTCCTCCGAACTCGAGGAAATCCTCGGCGTC
>QWCI01000218.1_pt1 | contig 24173 bp, 20 predicted proteins | sample 1972541 | NCBI WGS metagenome assembly QWCI01 (sample SAMN09866712, study PRJNA288562) | Human oral metagenome isolate term3_saliva, whole genome shotgun sequencing... | isolation source: mouth | host: Homo sapiens | place: USA: California | reverse complement strand
CAAAGCTATCCTTCTCGTTAATAGTCCCATTCGTTTCTATCCTTACCTTCACAAGCTGCTTGCGAGGGATGAATATATTCTGCTCATACACCTGTCCTTTCTGTAAACGACCTGGCACTATATAATACGAATAGAAGATCTTTTTCTCACTCAACGGATGTACTGCTGTGATATCAGTAGGTAATAGATACACTTTGTCATCCAACTTACTCAAATCCAACGTCATCTGTAGAGAGTACGAGGTGCCTACATCAGCTGAATCAGTGGTCAAAGACTTTATTTCTTTGTCGTTTAAGTTGAAAAACATTATGTAGTCACCATCCTTATCCGTCGTTGCCTTGGCCTTATGATATACCTTAGTAGAAAAAATACCAGACATAATGGCTGTCCATCTGGCGTTTTAGCAACCCCTTTAATAATCAAACTCTTAGGATCTGGCCTATCAATAAAGTCGTCCTCTTCACAATGACAGCTTGCCAATAGCAACATAACTACAGGTAAAGCGAGTAGATACAATAATCGTTTCTTCATAAGCATACTATTAATAGTTTTAAGTTAAGTAATATTCAGATATCAACCCTTCGGTTCACACCCTCCTTCTACATAGATTTTAGTCTTTTACAAAAGTATGAATTATTTTTAAATAAACAACTAAATCGACCCTAAAAAATTGTTTTTAAGGTCCTTATATACCCTAATTTGCAATAGAAACAAGCATCTAAACGAACCATCCCCACAACGATAAGCAACCGAACAATGCGATGCCTCTAAATTCTTTTCATGATGAGAAAGATTTTTCTTCACGACAAGAAATATTTATTTTCATGAAGAAAAATATTTTTTTTCATGAAAATAATTCGAAGAGGGGAACTATTATCTGCTACAAACAGGGGTCGATTGCTTTATAAGACACCTACTCCTTATACTAAAAAAAGCCATTAGATGAAACAAAGAGTTGCCGTGTTAGAAGGGTAATCGCCTCCTTCTTATTTTATAAATATCATCCGTCTAAACTCCAAAGAAGCCTAATTGAGATGTAGGCTATCCTTTGTACTTACAATAATAACATATAAAACAAGCATTAACCATTTGTCGCCAAAACGACTGATAACCCACCATATAGGACAAGTTAAATAGGAAAGATTGATGTTCTTACCAGTCATTACAATAAAACTTTGGGTTATAAAAATAAGAAAAGAACATCAGTTATGACATTACTGATACTCCCCATTTGTTAAACTCAATTCTAAGAGCCCCTGTAACTATCTGTTTCTTATTATTTGGAAAGTATGAAACATAAAGCTACTTTCTTGTAGTAATGGAAAACTTCATATACCTTTGTAATCGAAAACAAGGCTTAATTACTATGACCTGCGCCCTACTCTACCTATTTACCGACACTTCAATCTCATTGAGCATACGGAAAGTAAAGGCTTTATAGGTGAACGGTTCATAAAGAAAGGATAAATGATGGACAGACTAAAAAACATTGACAATGCTATTAACATCATGCTTTCAGAAATGGAAACAGGATGGACTAACCCAGACACCTTGCCACTCAAACAACGCCTAATGCGTTCGTTGATAAATGTTCGACAGCCCGACAAACCTTCACAAGAGCTTATCGACGCACAAGACAAGGAGCTGGCAGCACAAAGAGAAGAGAAAGGTATCGTGGAGATAAGGCAGGAAGGGATACATCTATGGCAAGGGGATATAACCAGACTAAAGGTAGATGCTATCGTGAATGCGGCTAACAGTAGGCTACTCGGCTGTTTTAAGCCTTTACATGCTTGTATTGATAATGTCATACACTCGGCTGCTGGCATCCAACTTCGGTGTTACTGCAACGAAATAATGCAAGCACAAGGACACAAAGAGGCCACGGGACAAGCAAAGATAACACCAGGCTTCAACCTTCCTGCACGTTATGTCATCCATACTGTAGGTCCTATCATCCCCAACGGAAAACCGACAAAGGAACAGGAAGAGTTACTTGCCTCTTGCTATCGCTCATCGCTCAAGCTCGCAGAAGACTACTCCTTGGAAAGTATTGCCTTCTGTTGTATCTCTACAGGAGCATTTCGATTTCCACAAGAGTTAGCTGCCAAGATAGCTGTTAAGACTGTTAAGGAATACCCAAGACGGCATGTGAAGACCGTCATCTTCAATGTGTTCAAAGATACTGATTATGCCTTATACCAACAGCTTATCTGAATGTATTGTCGAACTACAGCTCCTTATTGACAAGACTGACTATCTACTGGCTGGTGAAGAAGCTGGGCTTTCAACCGCTACAGGGCTGGCGTATGCCGGAAAAGACTTTTAGAAGGAGTGCCAACCATGGATAGAACGCTATGTCTTCACCGGTCTTTACACCTCTTCTTTCTATCTCTTTAAGGCGGAAGAGGAACGCTGACCGTATTAGGTAGAGCATATTTAGTACTTATGTTTCAGACCGATAGCAACAGAATTAACCCACATTTTGCAAGAAACAGTTGGTCAGAAAGACTACTTTGTAGTGTCCTAATGCCTCTCTCATACGCTTCAACCGTGAGTAGTCGCAACTTTCTTTACACAATGTAGGGTATTCCTTCGCTTTTAAAGAATACCTACAAACCATTTTGAAAACCCTCTTAACATCATAAAAACACTCTATAGAAAAGACCTTACAGGCGCTTATAGATTACATAAATACAGTCAACTACAAATTATTTTCATGAAAAGAAATTGTAGAAAAACAAACTTTACGATGGATGGAGGACAACTTTTATAGCTGTGCAGCGCATGAGTTGTAAAAAAAAGGGGGCTAATAGGCCCCCAAAATATGCTGATGTAGGTTGTTAGATGCTTACTTTAAGAGTAATTGACGGGCAAATTCCCAAATGACAATACCGGTTGTTACACTTACATTCAGTGAGTGTTTGGTACCGAATTGAGGTATTTCAAGGCAACCGTCGCTCATGTCTACGACACTTTGTTTTACACCTTTTACCTCGTTGCCCATGATGATGGCGTAGCGGGTGTTGGGTGTTGAGTGTTGGGTGATAGGTGTTGATGATGTGTTGTGTGACGAATTGTTAGATGATGAGTGATGAGGATTAGAATGTTGGGTATTAAGCTCCTGTAGCTTTGTTGAGCCTTCTACCTGTTCGACACTATATACAAACACGCCTTGACGATGGAGTTCTTCGACAGCATCTTCAGTACGTTCAAAGTAACGCCAGTCTACTGAGTCCTCTCCTCCAAGTGCTGTTTTATGAATCTCAGCATTAGGAGGTGTGGCCGTGATACCGCATAGATAGACAGCCTCAACACGGAAAGCATCGGCCGAACGGAAGACACTTCCCACATTATATAACGACCGCACATCGTCTAAGACAACGATGAGTGGTAACTTATCAGCCTCCTTAAACTCCTCAACAGAGAGCCGATTCATTTCGATTGTACGTAGTTTTCTCATAATCAATATGAAAGATACCCACACTGCAGAACCCACTAATAGGCCCTCCCCCTACCCTTCTCCCATACGGAAGAGCGTGGATAGCGAGATAGTCCGATATAGTGGAGCGTTCTTTTAAGCGCCTTATAAATTAGAATGTTAGCCTGTATATGTTTTTTTATCAGCCCTCCCTTCCCGTCAGAGGGGTTGGAGATGACTTCTTTTACTGCAAGCTAAAGCCTACTGCATACGCCTTAATCTTTGTCACCATAGAGAGTAGTCCATTGCTGCGGGTTGGTGATAGATGTTGGCGAAGGCCTATCTTATCAATGAAATAGAGGTCGGCATCAATAATCTCTTGTGGTGTATGATTGCTCAATACACGTATGAGAAGAGCGATGATACCCTTTGTGATGAGTGCATCTGAGTCGGCTGTAAAGACGAGTTTACCCTCTACATTATCACACTGTAGCCATACTCTACTCTGACAACCATCTATGAGGTTCTGTTCATTCTTGTACTTTTCGTCTAATGGTTCAAGCTCATTACCCAAATCAATGAGCATTTGGTATTTGTCCATCCAGTCGGTAAAGTCCTCGAACTCACCAATTACTGCATCTTGCGCTTCGTTTATTGTCATTGTACTATCAGTTTATCTAATTCAGAGAACATTGTTATCACCTCTGAAATACGTATTCTACATTAATTTACTACCAGCTTAAATAGCTTGTCATTCGGGCGTACCTTGTCAGGAACAGGGATAGAAACACGCCATCCTTGTTCGGCTTTATCAACAGGATTAAGCTCGTATCGAATCTCTTCAGCATTGAGGAACATAGCGCCAGTACTGTTACCTGTGATAAGCAACTTCTCCCCCTTTACGAAAGTATTAGCCTCAACGGCTACCTCAGCCACGCCGAGACGTGAGAAATACTTAATCACCTTGCCAATAAGAACCTTCTTCTCAGTAGCCTTGTTACCATAGTCTTTGGTCCATTCGCCCATCTTCTGTCCTTGATAATAGCCATCCCAGAAGCCACGATTGAAGACTGTTGAGAGCCGTTCGTCCCACTTTTCCTTCTTTTCTTCGGTAAAGCTACCATCAAGAACACTCTCAATAGCCTCTTTATAACAGCTAACAACGGTGTGAACATACTCTGGTCCGCGTGCACGTCCTTCTATTTTAAACACACGAACACCTGCGTCCATCATCTTGTCAATGAAGCGTACGCTCTTTAAGTCCTTTGGACTCATTATATACTTATTGTCTATCTCTAACTGATTGCCCGTCTCGTTGTCTGTAACCGTGTAACTTCGGCGGCATATCTGAGTACATGCACCACGATTGGCAGAGCGGTTAGAGTCGTGAAGACTCATATAACACTTACCCGAAATGGCCATACAGAAAGCGCCATGACAGAACATCTCAATACGAACAGGCTGTCCCTTTGGTCCGCAGATATTCTGTTTGATAATCTGTTCGTGTATCTCCTTCACTTGATCCATATTCAGTTCGCGTGCCAATACGGCAACATCAGCAAACTGAGCGTAGAACTTCAATGCATCAATATTAGATATGTTCAGCTGCGTAGAGAGGTGAACTTCAACGCCCACTTGGCGGCAATACATCATTACAGCTACGTCGCTTGCAATGACAGCGGTGATGTCAGCAGCCTTAGCAGCGTCGATAATTTCATGCATCGTTGCTATATCCTCACCATAGATGACGGTGTTAACGGTAAGATAAGTCTTTATCCCCTTTTCATTACAGGTCTCGGCAATCTCCTTGAGGTCGTCGATAGTGAAGTGATTAGCCGAATGTGAACGCATATTCAGCTTCCCTATACCGAAATAAACAGAGTTAGCTCCAGCATTGATGGCAGCTGCAAGCGACTCACGAGAGCCTACAGGTGCCATTATCTCATAATCATTTGTATTTTTGTTCATTGTTTTATTGTCATTACCAGGCAGTTATCAAGCAGTCAGGCTATCTGTAACCTTTCGTAGACTAATTCCTATGCTTTAACTGACCTGTAGCTATCCTTTATTTGTTAAGACAGTGTCTATTCAGTTTGCAAAGGTACGGAAAATATCCGATAAAGGCCGTAAAGGACTTTGTAAGTTTTGCAAAAAAGAACGTATCAGGCGTTGTTAAGCATCAAATAGTCAGAAGGTTCTTCGGTTGTATGCGATAAATTTAGTAACTTTGCATGCTAAATTTTTCGAGATAACAGCATAATGAAGAAACTATATATTGAGACATACGGGTGCCAAATGAACGTGGCAGACTCAGAGGTGGTGGCTTCTGTCATGAAAATGGCAGGCTATGACGTATGCGAAAAAGAGGAGGAAGCAGACGCAATCTTCCTTAACACCTGTTCTGTACGTGAGAACGCAGAGAACAAGATATACAATCGTTTAGAGGCTTTACACGCTGAGCAGAAGAAAGGTCGTGACCTTATCTTAGGCGTATTGGGCTGTATGGCAGAGCGAGTAAGGAACGATTTAATCCAAAACCACCATGCTAACCTTGTTTGTGGGCCTGATTCGTACCTAAACTTACCTGATATGATAGCGCAGTGTGAGAACGGCACGAATGCTATGGATATCGAACTCTCTACTACGGAGACCTATCGTGATGTTATCCCACAGCGTATTGGTGGCAATAGAGTGTCAGGCTTCGTTAGTATCATGCGTGGTTGCAATAACTTCTGCCACTATTGTATCGTGCCTTTTACCCGTGGTCGGGAACGTTCAAGAGATGTGGAAAGCATCTTGAAGGAGGTTAAAGATTTACATGATAAAGGCTTTAAGGAGGTAACACTATTAGGTCAGAATGTCAACTCATACGGCTTGTTGCCTAATGGTAAGCGTCCTGAGAATGGCGTTTCATTTGCAGAACTGTTACATAAGGTGGCACAAAGCGTTCCAGACATGCGTGTACGCTTCACGACTTCCAACCCAGAAGATATGACAGAGGACATCATTGAGGCGGTAGCTACCGAACCTAACCTCTGTAACCATATCCACTTCCCTGCCCAAAGTGGTAGTAATAGCGTGTTGAAGGTGATGAATCGCAAATATACTCGTGAGGATTACCTTGAGAAAGTGGCTGCTATTCGTAGGCTTATACCAGACTGTGGACTGACAACTGACATCTTCATTGGATATCACAACGAGTCAGAAGAAGACTTCCAACAAACGCTTTCATTAATGCGAGAGGTAGGCTTCGATTCAGCCTTTATGTTTAAGTACTCTGAACGACCAGGTACTTACGCAGCAAAGCACCTCCCCGACAATGTTCCTGAGGAAGAGAAGATACGCCGTTTGAATGAGTTAATTCGCCTTCAGACCGAGATCTCTGCCGAACAGAACAAGAAAGACGAGGGCAAAGAGTTTGATATTCTTATCGAGCGCTTTGGTAAACGAAGTCGTGAACAGCTAATGGGACGTACGCCACAGAACAAGGCTGTAGTCATGCCAAAGGGCAATCACCATATTGGTGAGACCGTCCGCGTACGCATCACAGGCTCAACAAGTGCCACACTCTTTGGAGAAGAAGTGTAAATATACTATATGTATGGATATAAAACCGCAAATCTTTTTTGCGGTTTTACTATTTATAGCTATATTTGCAGAACTGATAAACAGATAAGAAGATTAGTTGATGAAGGAATTTATACACGTTTTACGCAGGTTCGTACCGCCCTATAAGAAGTATCTTGTGCTGTCAATCATTTTCAATATATTGTCAGCTTTTCTCAACATATTCTCCTTTGCAACCCTTATCCCACTCCTTCAAATACTCTTTAAGGTAGATGCAGGAACGGGTGCGATGCGTGCAATGTCATGGAGTGAAGGCTCTTTTAAGGAGGTGTTATCGAACAATGCAGATTATTACACGCAGATATACATCACCAGTTGGGGCCCAACAACGGTCTTATTGGCCATCGGTTTAATTCTTGCCTTTATGACTTTCCTTAAGACAGGAGCCTATTTCCTATCTTCTGCCTCAATCATTCCTATCAGAACAGGCGTAGTTCGTGACATACGTAACCAACTCTATGAGAAAATAACATCCCTTTCTTTAGGCTTCTTTAGCGAGGAAAGGAAGGGAGACATCATCGCCCGTATGAGTGGTGACGTCCAAGAGGTTGACAACTCTATCATGTCATCTATCGACATGCTCTTTAAGAACCCTGTTCTTATCATCATTTACTTTACCACACTACTTGTTATTTCTTGGCAGTTGACACTCTTCACGCTCATCTTCGTACCTATCTTCGGATGGTTCATGGGCTTTGTTGGTAGAAAGCTAAAGCAGAATAGTATGACAGCCCAGAAGTTATGGAGTGACACAATGAGCCAAGTAGAAGAGACCTTAGGCGGATTAAGAGTCATCAAAGCCTTTTGTGCTGAGGGAATGATGAATGAACGCTTCGATAAGATAAACTCAGAATACCGCAACGACATCATGCGCGTGAACATTCGTCAGCAATTAGCCCACCCGATGAGTGAGTTCCTTGGAACAGTCATGATAGTTGTTGTACTATGGTTTGGCGGTACTCTCGTATTAGGACAATATCCGATTATCAGCGGACCAACCTTCATCTATTATCTTGTTATCCTCTACAGCATTCTCAATCCATTAAAGGAATTCTCTCGTGCAGGCTATAACATCCCTAAAGGACTTGCCTCTATGGAGCGTATTGATAAGATACTTAAGGCAGAAGTAAAGATAAATGACCCTGAAAACCCAGTCCATATCGATAACTTCGAACATGAGATTGAATTCCGCCATGTCAGCTTTGCCTATACTGATGGTAAAGATGATGAGGAAAACCCAGAGCTCCATTGGGTATTAAAGGATATCAACCTCGTTATTCCAAAGGGTAAGACCGTAGCCTTAGTAGGCCAGAGCGGTAGTGGAAAGTCCACCTTACTCGACCTTATCCCACGTTACTACGATGTACAAGAAGGTGAAATTCTCATTGACGGAATAAACATCAAGGATTTAGGAGTGCATGATCTCCGCCAGCTTATAGGTAATGTAAACCAAGAGGCAATCCTCTTCAACGATAGTTTCAAGAACAACATCTCCTTCGGAGTCAGCGCAACTGACGAGGCAATAGCCGAAGCGGCGAAGATAGCTAACGCTCATGAGTTTATCATGCATAGTGAGAGAGGATACGACACAAACATCGGCGACCGTGGAGGACGCCTCTCTGGCGGACAGCGCCAACGTGTGAGTATAGCGCGTGCTATTCTTAAGAATCCGCCTATCCTTATCCTTGACGAGGCTACATCAGCCCTCGACACGGAGAGCGAGCGCCTTGTACAGGATGCACTCTATAAGCTTATGAAGACAAGAACGACCATAGCTGTGGCCCACCGCCTATCTACCATTAAGAATAGCGACGAGATTTGCGTGCTGCATGAAGGTGAGATTGTAGAGCGAGGAACGCACGATGAGCTTATGGACATCGAAGGTTACTATAAGAAACTACATGACATGCAAGAGATATAAAGGTCCAAAAGGATTGAAAAATATGAAGAGATTATTAACAACAACATTTGGTTCGCCAATAGCATTAGTGCTCAACTTGCTATTGGCGTATGCCATTTTCTTTGTAGCACGATTGACATACTTTTTTGTCAATTACAGTTACTTCATCGACGGACTTAGTGCTTCTTCACTCTGGATGTGGGTGAGAGGAAGTCTTCTCTTTGATACAACAGCCATTCTTTATACGCATATTCTCTACATCGTAATGATGCTCTTGCCGCTATGGAGGAAGGAGAACCAAGCCTATCACAGGCTTTGTAAGTGGATATTCATGGTTGTTAATGCGCTTTCACTTGCCATTAACCTTGCCGACTCGGTGTATTTTCCTTTCACATTGCGCCGCACAACAACCAGTGTGTTCCGTGAGTTCGATAATGAAAACAACATTGCTGGCATCTTGTTCCACAATGCTATCACGCACTGGTACCTTATCATTATCTTTATTCTCGTCCTGTGGCTTGCCAATAAACTGTATGTTATGCCACATACCGACCACAGTCACTATAAAAGTCTGCGTCAACGTTTAGTCTATGGAGCACAACTTTTCGTATGTCTTGCCGTGGCTGCCGTCCTTACCGTGGCTGGTTGTCGAGGTGGACTACAGTCGGGTGTGCGTCCGATAACCATCAGTAACGCCAACCAGTACGTAGAACGTCCTACTGACTGCGCCTTGGTGCTCAACACCCCCTTTGCGTTAATCCGCACGATAGGCAAGTCCGACTTTGTTGTCCCAGATTATTTCCCATCCTTGGCAGCTGCCACAGAGGTCTACAACCCTATTATGTGGATGGCTTATAAGGCTCCAAGACCAGGCTCAAACGTACGTCTTCCTAACAAGAAGAACATCGTCATCCTCATTGTCGAGAGTTTCGGACGTGAGTATATAGGAGGGTTTAATCGTGACTTCTTCGATGGTAAATACAAGGGATACACCCCGAATGTAGACAAACTCATCGATAAGAGCCTCGTCTACCGCTTCTCTTACTGTAACGGACGTAAGAGTATTGATGGCATGCCATCCATCCTCTGCAGTATTCCTCGCTTTGGAGAACCCTTCATCCTCACCCCAGCTTCAATGAACAACTATACTGGTATGCCTGGACTCCTTAGTAAGTGGGGCTATCAAACGGCCTTCTTTCATGGTGCTAATCGTGGTTCTATGGGGTTCCTTGCATTTGCTAATAAGATTGGATTTCAGCACTACTATGGTCGACAAGACTATGACGAAGACCCTCGCTTTGGTGGGGATAAGGACTTCGATGGCAACTGGGGCATCTGGGACGAACCTTTCCTGCAGTATTACTGTGCGAAGATGGGCGAAATGAAGCAGCCTTTCATGACGGCTCTCTTTACCGTATCAAGTCACGACCCATTTGTTGTTCCAGAGAAATATAAGAACATCTATAAGGAGGAACATCTCCCTATCCAAAAGTGTATCCGCTATACCGACATGGCGATAGGCAAGTTCTTCGAGTCTGCCAGCAAGCAACCTTGGTTTAAGAATACTATCTTTGTCCTCACAAGCGACCATACTAACCAGAGCGACCATGAGCAGTATAAGACCGACATAGGCGGCTTCTGTTCACCTATTATTATATATGACCCATCCGGAGAGATAAAGCCAGGACGTGTAGATGGCGTGGCGCAGCAGATTGATATTATGCCAACACTGCTCTTCCACATAGGTTATGACGCTGGACCATACCTTGCTTTCGGTAAAGACCTACTACATACACCAGCGAAGGATACTTGGGCTGTCAATTATCTGAACGGTATCTATCAATACGTGAAGTATGGTTATGTACTCCAATGGGACGGTAAACAGACTAAAGCTATCTATCGAGTAACCGACGCACTGATGAAGCACAATCTTCTCGGACACGTGCCTGAGCAGGCAAAGATGGAACGAGAACTGAAAGCTATCATCTATCAGTATATGTATCGTATGGTACACGATAAGATGCACCCAACGATTAATAACCCTGAAGATCAATGAAAAGAGCCCTCAACAAGACCCTTTACATCATCGCTTACGGCTTCTGGTATCTGGTAGCCCTGCTGCCTTTTCCAGTGCTGTATCTACTCTCCGATGTCCTTTATCTACTAATGTCACGAGTGGTGAGGTATCGCCACAAGGTGATATGGAAGAACCTTAAGAACAGCTTCCCAGAGAAGACTGACAACGAGTTACGCCTGATAGAACGAGGATTCTACCATTGGTTCTGTGATTACATTGTTGAGACACTGAAGTTGATAACAATGAGTAAGGAACAGCTGATGAAGCGCATGACCTTTACAGGGACTGAAGAATTAAACAGAATTCTGTCGGAAGGGAAGTCGGCAGGCGTCTATTTAGGCCATTTAGGCAACTGGGAATGGATTACCTCCCTCCCTTATTGGGTGGACAATGCCCTCTGCTGCCAGCTTTACCACCCATTAGAAAACGAATACTTTGACCGCCTCTTCAAGTATGTTCGCGAACGACAAGGTGCGCTTTGTATCCCTATGCAGGAGTCACTACGTAAGATTATACAATTTGGACGTAACGGTAAGCCCCTTGTCGTTGGTTATATCTCCGACCAAACACCCTTCTGGTGGAGCATACATCACTGGATTCAGTTCATGAATCAGGAGACTCCTGTGCTCACAGGGGCTGAACGTATTGTGAAGCACACACGCCAAGTCTTTGTTTATGGCGACATGACACGCACGAGCCGTGGGCATTATAACTGTGAGTTTCGCATCATCCGAGAAGAAACAAAGGGATTGCCCGACTACGAGATAACCGACCTTTACTTCCAAGAGTTGGAGAAGTCGATCCGTCGTCAGCCTGAAATCTATCTTTGGAGTCATAACAGATGGAAGCGTACACGGGCTTACTTTGAAGAAAACTTTGAAGAGGTGGATGGTAAAGTACGATTGAAAGAAGGTAAGAAATGATTTACGAAACCTCGTAGAACATAACAGAACTACATCTCTTCACAATCGACTAAAATGGAGAGAGGGCTCAGAACCTTAGAAAATCATGACGAAAAGATGCAGTCCTACTGGTCGTCTCACATCATAAACATAAACGATAAAGTAGCCACATGATACAAGCTGTATTGAAAGACACCATGGTTAATACACATAAAACAATGGGTGATGGGTGTTGGATATTAGGTGTTGAATTGAAAAACACCGTATTTATCCCCCTAAAACGGCTCTTTTACAGCTGTTTAGACCGCCTTCCCTCTTCCACTCTTACGTGTCTGAATATTCTAACAGCGTGTCAAGTGCGAATTTTTTTCATGAAAAAAAATATTTTTCTTCATGAAGAAAAATATTTCTCATCATGAAGAAAAATGATTATAAACTGTAGGGAAGCCTACTCGAGAGGCTTTTTACGAGTAGAGATGACGGCGAAAACGATGGCTGTCGATGCTCCACTCTTATCGAAAGAACCCTATCTTAAACCCGAAATAAGTCAAAAGAAATAATGTATAAGAACTTATCATATCTCATAAAGCATTCTACTATAATCCTTGTCATCCTATTTTTCGTGCGCATTTGCTTTGCCATTGCGTTCGTCCCGATGAGTATTATCAGTAGTAACCTAACTGTTCTTCCTCGCTTACTATTTAATAGCTTGCGTTTTGATGTGCAAGTAGTATGCTACGTGTTGATACTCCCAACGGTTCTAACTTTCGTCTTTGCAGCCCTTAGAAAACCATGGACAGAACGTGTGTTAAGTCGTTTTCGTAGACTTTATTTCTCTATTGTCTGCGCACTTCTGTTGGCTATTAGCGGTATTGATATGGGCTTTTACGCCAATTTCAATAGCCATATCAACCTCACATTCTTCGATTTCTTCAACGAAGGACCAATGAGTTTAATTCAAACAATATGGGAAGAATATCACTGTGTCTACGAGGCTATCGCCTTTCTTCTTATCCTTCTACCAATCCTTCTACTTATCCGTAGAATTGAGTTGGGCAAGTCGTCCGCTCGTAACGCTCTCCATTCGGCAAGCAGGCAGCAACCTTCACGCCTCAAAGTCATTAAACTGTCGGCTACCATCCTATTGTATATTGCCTTTTTAGTCATCGGTCTGCGTGGGTCGGTATGGCGCTTCCCTCTACAGATAGAAGACACGTTTGTGTCAAATCAGAAACCTCTTAATGACCTTGTTCCGAATGCTATTTACATGTTGAAAAAGGCTTATAAGGAGAAGAACAACGCTTTCAAGATAGCAAAGACAGACGACTTACTGCATGAATATAAGTTCAAGAGTCTGCAGGAAGCCCTGGATGTCTATACAGATGGGAAGGTGAAGATGGCGAAGAACGACACGCTAACAGCGCTGCAGCATGCTCTCTTCGAAGAAGTAGGCGACAGTCTGAAACAGCCTCAACCAAATATTGTAATCATATATAGCGAGAGTTGGAGCAATTATCTGTTCAATCTCCAACAGAAGGATGCGGAGATGTACTTCGGATTAGAGCGTCATTTCAAGGACGACCTACTCTTCCGTAACTTCCAATCAGTACAGAATGGTACGGTAGCATCGCTTGAGAACCTCTATGTTTCTACCCCTTTTCCACGCTTCTTTGCCTCGGCTTATCGATTTAAGACTCTCCCTACGTCGATAGCCCTCCCTTTCAAAGCCAGCAATTACACAACGACATTCATGTCGGGAATGGACGCTGCATGGGAAAACTGTGCCGAAGCATTGGTTCATCAACAGTTTGATGCTATCTATGATAAGTTCTCTCTCTTGAAAGACTATCCTCATGCTACTTATAATAGCATAGGTGTTTACGACGAATACCTCTTCAAAGCATTATTAGACAGGCTGGAGAAACCATCAAAGAAACGGCAGATGATTGCAGTGATGACAACAACCAATCATCCACCCTTTGAATTCCCAAAAGACTTAAAACTCCCCCCTCTACCAGAGTCGTTCTATGCTAAGAAGTGCTTTGCAGAGCATAATCGTAAGGTATTGGATAAGTATCTCACGGGATTTCGCTATTATAATAAGGTGTTAAACGAGTTTCTCAACCGCTTCAAGGCCTCTGCTGCGGCAAAGAATACGATACTCATTATCACAGGCGACCATAACGTGCGTTCTATCCTTGACTATGATGCTGTCGACAAACGGTATGAACACTCCGTACCACTCTATATCTATCTGCCAACTTACCTACGGAAGGAGGTTTACAACAAGCTAACTAATCGTTGGGGAAGCCATGACGATATCTTAGCGACGCTGGCTCCCTTTGCTTTCCATGATACTAAGTATTTCAAGATGGGCCATAATCTCTTAGATACCACCGTGCCAGACAGTACTTATTATAGTGCAAACGTTGACCAAATAGAGTCTGTTCCTACCTATAGAAAGGAAGCTGAGCGACTCACGGCAGCCCGCAACCTACTGCGTCAGGTGTATTTTGGCTTGTATTGGAGGACTGAATAGTAACTAAACAATAGTGGATATAAGCATAGAAACGTACAACTAATATCTCTTTTTCAGCTTCTCATGGGCAGAGATACGATTTTTTTTCTGTACTTTTGCATCATGTTAACTGAAAGAGAGAACATTATATTCTTTATTATAAAGCAGATAACATAAACGAAGATATAGCACTATTTCCTTTGTAATAGCTAAGTGTTATGTACATCGGGTGGTATTGTTAGATATTTTTAATAGCCTCATCTTTGGATGAGGAATAGTCTGGTTAACACTACAATAATAAGTATGGACAATACAGTTAAGCCTCTTTTCTCGATTTTAATACCTACTTGGAATAATCTGTCATTCCTTAAATTGTGCATTGAAAGTATCAGAAAGAACTCTTGTTATGAGCATGAAATACTCGTTCATATCAATGATGGAAGTGACGGAACACGTGAGTGGGTAGAGCAACAAGGGCTGAAGTACACAGCTTCCGATGAGAATGTAGGTGTTTGCTTTGCCTTGAATAGGTTGCGCCCATTGGTATCAACAGACTATATCCTATATATGAACGATGACATGTATGTGTGTCCTGAGTGGGATAAAGCCTTATTTGAGGAGATACAGCAGCTGCCTGATAATATGTTCTTCTTCTCTTCAACACTCATTCAGCCACGTCCTTTCTATGATAAGAGCGTGATTGCACCTGCTAACTATGGTGAGAGTGTTGACGACTTTGATGAGTCTCGATTGCTGAAGGAGTATGCCACGTTGCCACATGGGGATTGGAAAGGTTCGACATGGCCACCAAATATCGTCCATCGTGACGTGTGGGACCTTGTAGGAGGCTATAGTATTGAGTTCAGCCCAGGTATGTATTCTGACCCAGACTTCTCTGCTAAGCTATGGAAAGCAGGTGTTCGTCTGTTCAAAGGAATAGACCGTAGCCGCGTTTATCACTTCGAAGCACGTTCTACCCATCGCATAGTAAAGAACGATGGAAGCACACAGTTCCTTCGTAAATGGGGTATAACCTCATCTTCCTTCTTACGTGATATCCTTCAGAGAGGCGAACCTTATAATGAAGTTAAGGATATGTCGGCTCGCTTAAAAGCCGACCTTTTCCGCAGTAAGATAAAGAAAGTGCTTACTGTTCTGCGTGATGTCCGTATCAAGAACATCTGGGAAGATTGATAACTTACGCTTAACAAGAAATCTTAGAATCAGTTGGTTAAATAGCCAAACAGTATCTGTATGCTATTTATAAAACCTATTCATCTTCTGAATAACAGCTTGTAAGTCCTTTGGTTTGAGCGGATAATTCGGTATGACGTGCATCTTTGGGTCCATTATCTTTAGGTTTCCTGCTCCTTGCTTCTCAATGATTGTGCCGTCAGAACGGATAAAAGCATAATAGAGTTCATGCCCTACAAGATGCCAGTCACGTGGGGAAGAGTCATCAAGATATGTCCCCATTGAATAATCTGAAGGCGGATTAGTCACACCTAACACACTGTGCATCAATGTTGGGGAGATGTCATAATGAGTTGTTCGATAGTTTCTTTTACCTGGTTTACAGCCGGGATAATAATAAATGAGCGGCGTTCCAACTTGAAATAACGAATAATTAGAGGCATGACCCCAGTAGTTATTATGGTTCTCATTGAACTCCTGCCCGTGATCACCAGTTATGATGACTACTGTATTGCGTAGTAAGTCTTTCTCTCGGAGCTTGTTTAGAGTCAAACCGATGAGCGAGTCAGCTTCAGCAACGGAATTCTTATAGAGATTAAAGAATGGTGTTGGGTCGGTATCATTGTTAAGTTTCATGTAGTCCACGTACTCCCAGCATGGTTTGAACCGATATTGCTTACTCTTAGGGAGGTCCATATTGTGAGCAATATCGTAGAACACAAAGGCAAAGAAAGGTTTCTTACCATCGTATTTATCAATATCAGCAATAAAGTTATGCGTGATTCGGTTGTCACGCTCTATCGTTGTCTTACCCGGAGTACTTACGTTTAGACCCTTCACATCATGGAACAGCATCTTAGCAAAGGGTGGATACTCTAATGTAGCACTTGGATAAGTTTGCACATGATATCCTTCTTTAAGCAACTGCTTAATGAGTAAGGGCTGCATACAGCTTGATTCGAAGCTTTTCCAGTAGTATGCAGATATCCCAGTGAACATTCCAAAGATGCCACCACTGGTTGCGTTGCTCGAACTAAGGTGCTTAGTGAATGTCTCTGCATGGTCAGCAAACGCACAGATATTTGGTGTACACTCACGTGTAAGAGTACGTGGATTCCAAGAGTCAATACATAGGATGACGATATTATACTTCTCATTAGGTTTACCAAGATGGTCAATATGACTCGTCTTAAGCGGTTCCAATGGATAACGCAATTTGTTCACGCCTCCTTTCAGTTGTATTTGATTAATCTTCTCAATGCTTATGAGTCCTAATTTCTCCAGTAGTTTGTTAGCGCGAAGTGGGAAATAATAAGGTAAAACGTCAGTCGACTCAATGATAGAACTCTGCATCGTTGCCCCTCCATAGATATGTATTCCTTGTGAGAGAAATACGAAACTAAGTAGTGTTAATAATATGTTTCGATTGAGATGTCTAATTATAAGGCGCTTAGAAATAAACTTTGCAATGAAAGCCAGTCCTATACTAAGCAAGACAAAGCTTAAGGCAAGACCAATGGCCTTCATATATGCCCACACACTAAACACAAAGATCTCTGATGCACCAGGCCCTGTTAGCATTTCCAACACAAGCCCATTGATATGAAAATGGTAGATTCCATAAACATAACTGTTCACTACAGCAATGATAAACAGTAAGGCATAGACTATTGAAAGAATAGTTCTTGTAATCCATTGACGGCAACCAACAGCAGCCAAGGGCACTTGCAGGATAAGAAAAGGAACAAGCGTAAACAATGCAGCATGCGTAATACATGACGAGACAAAGTAGATCCAACCCACACAATCCATCACTTCCGTACTCTGCCCATTAAAGATATAGGAGAAGAAAATGATGGCCAATGTAAGAGTCGACAGGACATAATAAACGAATCCTTGCTTGATATTATCTTTTCTCTCGGTTGTCATAAATTCTTTTTATCAGTTGTATCACAGCTTAAAGCCGTATAAAGGGTAATAAATGATGATACCTACAAAGATATATAATAATTTTCTAAATAAGAGTATAGCTTTCTCTTTTCTTATGAAAAAAGCCTTTATAGCCCGAAATAACTATGAGAGAACACTATTGAGTCGGTAGGCTTTTCATAAATAATAGGTTATTAATGGCATATATATCATTCTTTATTGTTACTTTTGTGCTGTTATTCGCATATAAAGCAAGCAAACGAATTTGATATGAAAGAAAGAATAAAACAATTCCTTACCCTCCCCTTTCTCTCCGACCGCCGTGTTCTCTTAGGTATATGGACCCTACTATCATTAGTAGGTATGCTGAAATTGCATCGCAGTCACAATAACTTCCTTATATTTAAGGGTGTTTACTGGCACACAGTGAACGGAACATCACTTTATGCAGCCTATCCGTCAGAGTATAGCGACGTCAATCATTACGGTCCACTATTCTCTTTAATCATAGCCCCCTTTGCCCTTTTACCCGAATGGGCTGGTATGCTATTGTGGTTACTATTCTTATCTGGTTGGTTGTTTGCGGCTATTTATTGGTCAGGACTGCGTAAATCACAGCAAGTCTACATCTATTGGTTCTGCGGATTCACATTGTTAACAGCCCTATTCATGCAGCAGTTCAACATAGCTATTGCCGCTATTATCCTCTCATCATTCTTTCTTATTGAGAAGGAGCACGAAGGATGGGCAGCTTTCTTCATCGTCTTAGGTACGTTGGTGAAGCTTTATGGCATTGTGGGATTGGCCTTCTTTCTCTTTTCACGGCATAAGCTACGACTGACACTATGGTTAGCAGTGTGGTCGGTAATACTTTTCTTAGCCCCAATGGCCATCAGTTCGCCTGATTATATCATCGGACAATACCACGAGTGGTTCACTTGTCTTGTGGAGAAGAACACACATAACCTCAATTCCTTTGCTCAAAACATCTCATTATTAGGCTTTGTTCGTCGTACAACAGGGCATGCGGACTATTCAGACCTGTGGCTTATCATCCCTGGAATGGCACTCTTTGCCCTTCCTTACCTACGTTTCTCACAGTATAAGAACCTTGCCTTCCGTGAGACCATACTCGCCTCTGTACTCTTGTTTGTCATCCTCTTTAGTACAGGTAGCGAAGCCAGCGGCTACGTGATAGCCTTGTTAGGCGTTTGTATATGGTACACCGCAGCTCCATGGAAGCGTGGTAAGTGGGCGATAGCACTAATGGTATTTGTCTTCATCCTATCTGGCATGGGTAATTGCGACCTCATTCCAAAGACGATAAGACATGATTATATACAGACCTACGCGCTCCGTGCACTTCCTATCAGCATTGTTTGGCTGTGGCTTTGTTACGAGTTATGCACAAAGGACTATACCCCAATAGAAAAGGTTAACGCTCATGAATAAGAAGATAATAGGTTATGATGCCAAACGAATAGTAAGGAATGGCACTGGATTAGGCAGCTATGGGCGTACACTCATCAACGACCTTGCTCCGTTAATGCCTGACACAAACTTACGACTCTATGCTCCTGATGCTGGACGTGACGACCTTCGCAATCAGGTGGAACTACGAGATAACGTGCAGTTCTGCTACCCTGACCACCTTCGTTTCCGTCTGCAGCGTGACTGGTGGCGTGTGAAAGGGGTAGTAAAAGACTTAAAGACTGATGAAGTAGAGCTCTATCACGGTCTTTCAGGCGAACTCCCTTCTGGCTTGGCAGCAGCCGGCATCCCCAGTGTAGTTACTGTTCACGACCTTATCTTCCTACGTCATCCGGAGTTCTATCCCCCTATTGACGTTTTCTTCTACAAGCGTAAGTTCTATCAAACACTACGGGAGGCAAGCCGCATCATTGCGATTAGCGAATGTACGAAGCGTGACATCTTATATTATGGTGACTTCCCAGAGGACAAGATAGACCTTGTCTATCAAAGCTGTAGCACCCGTTTCAGTCAGTCGGTCAGTCCTTCACTGATTGAAGAGGCCCGTCGTAAGTATCATCTTCCACAACGTTATATATTAAATGTAGGGACGGTAGAAGTGCGAAAGAATATCCTCTTGGGTATTCAAACTATGGCAAAACTACCTTCCGACCTCCATCTTGTCATCGTAGGCAGGCTGACGAAATATCAGAAGAAGCTCGATGCAGAAATCAGACGATTAGGGATTGGCAACCGAATCCATTTCTTACAGGGTGTTCCCAACGACCTTCTTGCAGCTATCTACAATCAGGCTGAAGCCTTCATCTATCCTTCTCGCTATGAAGGCTTTGGTATTCCTATCATCGAAGCCATACAGAGTGGACTCCCAGTAGTGGCTGCCACGGGTAGTTGCTTAGAGGAAGCAGGTGGTCCAGACTGCCTTTATGTGGGTCCAGACGACGTCGACGGCAATGCAGCTGCAATCCTTTCAGCGATAGAGCATCGTCAGGAAATGGTCGTTAAGAGCCAACACTACGTAAAACGATTTGAGAATCAAGATGTAGCCTCACAGATTCTTGAGGTATATAATAAGGTGTAAAGTATTATCCCCAAGCGCCTTCCTTTCCAGAAAGTGCTTGGGGATAACTCTTTTCTTATTCTTTTCTATTAATGTCCTACCGCTCATCTAATACCGTGGTATAAGTCAATACCTATCCTGTGAATACTCAACAACCACCTTACTAACCATCATCACCCAACACTTAACACCCATCACCCATCTACCTCTTTCTTTTCACGAACACAAGACGTAGTAGAACAAAGTTGATAGGCACGACTATCACCATCACAAGGACAGGCGACAGCCATTTGCTAACACCTAACCAAAGGAAGAGTTGGAGCAGTCCTATCTCCAAAAGGTAGTTGAGAATATGACTGCCTACAAAGCCTACTACATTACGCTTTGACGGCTTTCCCTTAAAAGTAAAGTAGGTTGTCAGTCCGTAGTTACAAAGAAGTCCTACGCCATAGCCAACTGTATAGGCTATAGTAGTGTTCGTAAAGAGCAAACAAAGACAATAGACTCCATAGTGAATAAGCGAACACACCGTTCCTGTTATACCAAAACGGAACAGTCGCCAGAAGTCTTTTTGCCATCGCTGCCAAAGCTCTTTGATGCGTGTCGACATATAGAATAAACCTTAATCGAGTATCTGACTGATATTATAAAGCGGACGCTGCTTCACTTCTTCATATATCTTCGCAATGTAAACACCTACTACACCGATTGAAATCATCAGTATAGCACCCACGAGCCAGATGCTCAGAATGAGCGAAGCCCAGCCTGCCACCTCCGTGTGGTTTATGAAAGCATGGATGACATAGATACCTATACACAGGCTGATGAGCAAGAAAGCGATACCAAGATAGATGACATAGTAGACTGGTTTGACGGAGAATGACGTGATGCCGTCTAATGCCAACCCAAGCATCTTACGTAGTGTGTACTTCGAAGTACCAGCTGTACGCTCGCTGATACGGTCGTCGACAGTCGTTGACTTGAGTCCGATAGATGGGATGAGACCTCGCAGATAGAGGTTGCGCTCCTTATAATGAGAGAGTATCTCTAAGGATTGACGACTCATCAGACGGAAGTCAGCATGATTAAAGATACTGTTCACGCCCATTCTCTCCTGTAGATGATAGAACGCTTGGGCTGACATACGTTTCAACACAGGGTCGGCCTTGCGCGAAACCTTCACTCCATAGACTATCTCGTTACCTTCCTCAAAGGCCTCAACCATCTGTGGAATACATTTCTTATAGTCGTCTTGCAAGTCGGCATCGAGTGTGATAACAGCGTCAGCCCAGTCTTTTGCTGTCATCATACCAGCCATGATAGCATTCTGATGACCAACGTTATGGGCAAGATTAATGCCCTTTATGCGTGGATACTGGCTGTGGAGCTGCTGGATAATCTCCCATGTCCGATCACAACTACCGTCATTGACAAACACTATCATTGAGTCATCGGAAATCTTCCCTTGACTGATAAGTTCGTCGAAAAGCTCCATGAGCCGTGCTGCCGACTGTTCTAAAACCTCTTCCTCATTGTAACAAGGAGAGACCGTTGCAAGTTTTATCATATCTTTTTAGCGCCTATTGCTTCTGTCTATGCACAAAGTTAGTATAGGTAATAAACTCTTGTTTGTCTGCCTTCATCGCTTTGATGAAGCGGTCGAGCCGTCCTACTAACTCCTGTCCACTGTGGTTTTTGATGATGAAAGGCATCTTGAACTCTGGATGCGACTTGAGTTCATAAAATTCCCATGGGTGAAAATAGGTCACAAAGTAGCCATCGTGGCGTAATACCTGTCGAACCAAACGAAGATAGAACCACTCTGGGAAATTGTGTAATGACAACCAGAAGAGTGGGATGCGTAGGTGAGGACTGACACTGGCAGGTATCTGCATCACCTTACCTTGCATAAACCATGTGCGTGGAGTAGTGAGGTGCATGTATCGACCCGGTATGAAAGCAGGATTAAGAGAGGAGTTATAAAGATAGCCAGCCTTCTCTATATCGTCCTCTGACACAGGGAACATACGTGGCTGACGATAGCCCTCAACCTTCAAACCCGTCACCTTCTCGATGATTTCCTTCGACCGAAAGACATCCTCTGGTTTGGGTTGCCAGTGGTCAACACCATGACAAGCCACCTCGTGTCCTTCGTTTTTTATGCGCTCCATGACCTCTGGTGCCAGTCTTGCAAAGTTACCTGTGCAGAAGAAGGTAGCACAGACCTTATTCGCTTTCAGTATGTCGAGGATACGATTCGTACCCACTACAGACACCTTCATCCCCTCTTCAAGCGAGAAGTCTACCCCGTGTTCGCGTGGCACATCAAACTCTTCCGTATCGAAACTTAGTAATATCATTTCTCTTCTGTCTCTTTGTTTATCCTATTTTCCACTATCGAAAGAAAGCTATCCTACACAGTCCTATTCAGCTGACAACCTATCGTTTCAAGTCTACTGATAGTGTTTTCATATACAGCAGAAACCTTTCTTCTGTGGAAACTATTGCAAAGTTACAATAAATCTCTGATATTCTTTCTATAAGAAGACATTGATTTTGGTGCTTATTAACCATCGATAAGAAGGTTGAGGAGGACTGATAAACTACGTTAACAGCTCTTCTTCCATAGTAACCTCTTGTCTTCACTGATTTATTTTCACGAATGGAAGAATTTATTTTCATGAAAAAAAATATTTCTCTTCACGAGAAAAAATATTTTTCTTCATGAAAATAATTCGTAGGAAAAGATGAAGGGGCAGATGAGAAGAACTGATAACGAGGATAAAACAGAATTTTAAGGCTTAGAAACAGTACTTTTCTCTTTGTATAAACAGCAATTTTTAGTATCAAACTCACTAATAATGAGTAGTCAGAAGTCATCTTTTTTAGAGAATAATTAAAAGTGATTAAGTGCTGAAAATATTCCATTCTGGATAACTTCTTCTCGTTTTTTTTCCTTAACTTTGTCGCTAATTAAAACTACTAAATAAGATAACTAATTGAGAGAGTGGTACTTATTAGCAAATAAGTAAATGTGATAAAGTAGTCAGAGTAGAATAAAAAAGAAAACTATACATAATAAGTAATGGATATAACAAAGCGCAATGGAGAGATAGAAGTCTATGATAACAACAAGATTTCGATAGCCATTAAAAAGAGTTTCATCAGTACTGGGAAGGAAGTCTCAGATAGTGAGATAGCCGGAATGGTAAGTGAAGTAGAACAGTTCATCACTGACAATCCCGAACTACGCACTGTTGAGGATATTCAAAACCGTGTAGAGAAGTGTCTTATGGCTCATGGTCATTATGACGAGGCGAAGAACTACATCCTCTTCCGCTATCAACGTAATGAGCAACGACAAGCTATCAACTACATTGCGTGGGCAGCTGACGACCGTAAGTTGGCTGATGTCTTACAAAGCGTGGCACGCGAATATCGCGAGCGGTCGTATAGTATGGTGACTCTTCAAGAGAAGTTTTCAAGCTTCAGTAAGCCTGGTATGTCACAGAAGGACGCTATCGACGCCCTCATCAAGGCTGCTGTAGAATTGACAACACCTGAGGCTCCATCTTGGGAGATGATTTCAGCACGTATTCTCTCATATCGTTCAGAAAAGAATATCAGCCGATTAGAGGAGGAGATGGGGCTCAGAACCTTCTATAGAAAGCTGAAATACATGACCGAAGAGGGCCTTTATGGCGACTATATCCTTCAGAACTATAGCGAAGAAGAAATCAATGAAGCTGCTACCTTCATTGACCCTGAACGCAATAAACTACTTAATTATTCTGGACTCGACCTTCTCTTAAAGCGTTATGTCATCAAGAATTACTCTGGAAAGGTGATTGAACGCGTACAAGAGATGTTCCTTGGTATTGCTCTTCACCTTGCTATGCCAGAGAAGGAAGACCGTCTTATGTGGGTACGTCGCATCTATGACTTGCTTAGTAAGTTGGAAGTAACGATGGCAACCCCTACCCTCTCTAACTCTCGTAAGCCAAGTCATCAGCTTTCAAGTTGCTTCATTGATACCGTACCAGACAGTTTGGATGGT
>QWCI01000207.1_pt1 | contig 24216 bp, 33 predicted proteins | sample 1972541 | NCBI WGS metagenome assembly QWCI01 (sample SAMN09866712, study PRJNA288562) | Human oral metagenome isolate term3_saliva, whole genome shotgun sequencing... | isolation source: mouth | host: Homo sapiens | place: USA: California | reverse complement strand
TGACTGATACCACGCTGCATACCATCGAGCACGCCAAGCAAAGCAAGATGAAGATCAAGGAGTAGTCACATGTTTGACAACAAACAAATCATCGCAGCTTTTATAGAGCCTCAGCCCATGAAGCAGGTGAGCTATCATAACCATCAGCTCGATGTACCACACTCGATACCAAATACATCGCTACTAATACTGACGGTGAGATCTATGCCTTCCCGACGAAGCCGAAATTCTCGGTTGCAGGATGGGATGGTTTTATCAGCACGATGGTTGGCTCGCTGTCAGATCAGAACGAGATAAGCATCGATGCTGCGAGGGAGTCGCTAGTCGAATACGAGTATAGCATCAGCCTATCAGAAGTATATGAGAAGATGCAACCGCAGGAGATAGGATACTACGGGTTCAAGCTCACGCTGCCACAGCATTTTGCGTGGATTGCCACCGATCGCAATGGCGATGTTTACGCATATACCAGAAAGCCCAAATGGAACGAAATCCATCGCTGTTGGGATGCAGAGGATGCTGATCTCATCTTTGTGGGCTATCTCAACACAGCAGCCCATGCAATAGATGCTAGACACAGCTTGATATATTACGGAGAAGATCATGATTAAACCATTCCACAGAATCGTAATCTACGCGCGTGCTGATCTGCCCATACCGAGCCATCACGAATGGGTAGCTACCAATGCTGACGGCTCGGTCATCTCGTTCAAGCACAAGCCCGAGTTCTTGTTCGAGGCTGGTGCGTGGCAAGCAATCGATGGAGACCAGCCTTGCATCGTAGCAATCAGCTCATGCAAATCACGAGCGGATGCGGAAGCATCTCTCTATCATTATCCATTGGAGAACCCATGAAGAAAGAACAAAAGTACCTAGATAAGGGCTATGTCCGCCTCATCGATAGCATGGGAAGCGACAAGCTCATCGAAGCAGCAGCACGGCAATCATACAACGAAGAGCCTGGTAGTCGTACCGCTGATGATACGCGTAATCTTATCCGCTATCTCTTCCGCCACCAGCACACCAGTCCGTTTGAGATGGCGGAGTTTGTCTTTCAAATCAAGCTACCCATCTTCGTGATGCGGCAGCTTGTCAGACATCGCACGGCTTCGATCAACGAGCTATCATTGCGCTACACCAAAGCACCAGAAGAGCACTACATTCCTCCTGTGGAGCGCATGGTAGAGCAGTCGAAAGACAATAAGCAATGCAGCAGCGATAAGCCACTAGCCGAGCAAGACCAAGCGCTATGCCATGCCTGGATTGAGGATAATAGTATCGAGAGCCGCAATGTTTATAATGCCCTTCTCGAAGGAGGACTGAATAGAGAGACGGCTCGCATCGTGCTTCCTCTCAATCAATACACAGTGATTACCTACAAGCAAGACCTGAAGAATCTGCTTCATATGATTGCCCTGCGCAATCATCCTCACGCTCAGGCAGAGATAAGAGAGCTGGCTCGTATCATGTACGATATGGTCAAGCAGAATGGTAAGTTCGACTATACGCTCGAAGCCTTCGAAGACTACCAGGTCCACGGATGCAGGCTATCGAGAGCCGAGCTCGATTGCATCAAGAGAGCAATCGACTACAAAGCCCTGTCTGATGCTATCTCGCATTCGTACGAGCTTAGCAAGCGCGAAGCTCAGGAGCTGCTTGAGAAAATTCGACCGAGCTCTCGATAGCTTGCTTGCTGTAGAGATGGGGATACCATCTGCCAGCAATGTTATCGTTGAGCCACATGTCCCGATCTTCGATGCAGCCAAGAGCGAACTGGTACTTGACCTCGAGGTAGTTCATCATCCGCTCTTCCTTGCACAGGGCGATGATATGTCTTTCGAAGGCATCTTCGCCCTGCTCTTTTACCAGAGCTTTGATGGTATCAGATGATGACCAGTAATTCTTCCAATCAGACTCCATCTTCTGCTTGCGCTTCTTGCCCGGCGGAGTGCGCATCATCCAGAACGACTTCTTGCCGATATATTGCTTTCCTGATGATTTATGCTTTATAATGTACACGAAGCCAGCAAGAGCCTTATCCGCGAGCTCGACAAACGGCTTACCATTGAACTGCCACGGATTCGTGGATTCTTTCTTCTTTCTAGACACAGGTGTCCCTTTATGATTTCTGATATTCTTGCTCGTATTAAATCCGAGTCTGGTCTTAAGGCGAAGCAGGAGATGCTTCGCTCTCATATGCACAATGCAGACCTGCTCGATATCCTCTTCCTCACGTACAGCCCATCGGTCAACTTTGGCGTGGTGGAAATCAAGCCAGGTGCTCATGGAGACAAGAAGCTCGAAGACTTCATCATCCGTCTTAAGGCAGGTGGCTTATCACGAGACCAGCTTCAGGAGATGCTCGATTCGCTTGATAAAGATAACCAGCCGTGGATGCAGCGGATGCTCAATAGCAACCTCGGTATCGGTCTTGCTGCTACAAGCATCAATGCTGTTCTGGGATACGAGTTCATCTGGGATTCATCTAAGCATTATATGCGCTGCTCGCTACCAACGAAGAAGGCTATCGATAGCTTCGAATGGGATGGAGCTATCGTGCAGGAGAAATTCGATGGCTCGTACTGCGAGATGGGAGCATTCGGGCTTCGTACTCGCAACGGTAATATCTATCCCAGCATCCATCCTCTTCATATGTACTCGGGCTTCTTCCAGGGCATTCTGATGGGAGAGCTGGTTTGCTATCGCGATGATAAGGCTATGCCACGAGAGGAGAGCAATGGCATCCTGAACAGCCTGATGCAGGGCACCGAGCCGTCTGATGATGTCGAGATTCGATATCACGTATGGGATTGGAAAGCCAATGATGATGGCGAATGCGATCTGACCTACAACAAGCGCTTAGCGAAGGTTCAGGATATTGTCGATAGTCTTGCTCTCGATACTATCACATGTGCCGATTATCAGATCGTAAGCACATTCGACGAAGCCAAGGCGATTGCTATTGATTTCATCAAGCAGGGCAAGGAAGGAGCGGTTGCTAAGGAGCGCATGGGTATCTGGGCTCCGACTACATCGAAGCAGATGATGAAGCTCAAGGCTGAAGCAGAATGCGATCTTCGAGTCAAGGAGCTGGTAGCTGGCGATGCGCTTGGTAAGCACGCTGCTACCTTCGGTTCTATCCGATGCGAGAGCGAAGACGGAAGACTGGTGGTTGATGTATCTGGCTTCACCGATAAGCAAAGAGAGACGATTGCTGCTAATCCTCAGCAGTATATCGGAAAGATCGTAGCAGTCAAATTCAACAACATCATGCCAGCAGATGACTCTAGACCAGCAAGTCTGTTCCTGCCTCGCATTCAGAAAGATGGCGATGCTATCGCAATTCGCGATAAGGATGAAGCCGACACGCTCGAGAGAATCCAGGAGATCATCGAGTCTGGCTTTGTGATTAGCGGAGAAGATAAGTGACTGAATACCAATGCGCTGCTGAGAAGGCTAAATATTAATGCTCAAGCGATAAAGCAGCAGTCTACATCATCAAAGACGGCGAGCGCCATGAATGCCACGAGATGAAGCATGATAAAGTCGCATCAATCATACTGCTAGCAATTGCTGCTATCATCGCCGATTTTATTGATTGGAAGAAATTAAACTAATGGGAGAAATCATGACCAAGAAACCCTACATCGACACCGAAAACGAAGCTCTGAATCGGAAGATCGAAGCAGCTACGTGGATGCTCGGTATCTTCGCATTCGTATGCTTCCTCATCGCAGTTATCTTCGAGGCGATGCGGTAATTAGCACCTATGAAGCTAGCAAGGCGGCAGCAATGTCGCCTTTGCTTTATCCAATCTTACCAATAAGGAAAACATAAGATGAAAGTCCCGAAGCCCCTGAAGGACGAAATGAAGGTCGAAGATATCACCTCGACTACTGCCCTAATACGAGCACTAAGCATCTACAGCCAGCTATTCGACCAAGCAGACCTCAAGAAGTGGCTGTTATCATTCCTCGAAGCAGAAGAGCTCCATGCGCTTGCTGATGCTGTGTCGAGCGGAAGATACGAATATAAATCCTCCGTGTCTGGTACGACATCAATCCTCACGCTATGCAAGATGGCACGACTCGTATCTCTCGGTCTCGATCATCCCGAGTGCAATCGAACCATCGTTATCAGTATGCTCGATGACCTTAGTATCAAGCAAAGGACTGTAATTGAAAAAACTTATAGCGGAGCGGATGAGGTCAAGGAAAATCAATTACTCTATCAGCTCGATATCGCACGAGACGATGCTTGCAAAGGCAATCGTGCATTCGTCATACTCGATGGAGATGCTAAGGAGCAGGAGGAATGCGTTAGCGAAGCAAAAAAGCTGCTAGCGAATCTGATGGAGATGCAGTCTATTGTTTCCGAGGACTGTGGCAAGGAATATCCCTATACAGCAGAAGCGTGGGCTATGCTGAAGCTGCTCTATGGTGGCATCATCGCGCAAGCGCAGAAGCAAGCCGTTGCGAAATCTCCATCAATCCAACAAAAAGCGAAGCCTAAGGCACCCAGCCAGATTGCTAAAGAAGCCGAGCGATTCCGCTGCTTGCAGTCATTCGATGAGCTGAAGCTAACCAGCCTGCATCCGGTCAAAGCAGTCAATGCGAAAGAGGTATGGCTATACCACACGAAGAACAAGAAGCTCCATATCATCAAAGCGAAGTCTGGTATGAAGCTCGATGTCAAGGGAATGGCATTGCTCAATTATGACGAAGCTAAGAGCTATTCCATCACGCTAAGATATCCCGAGCGAGTGCTGGTTCCTGACTTTACAAAAGAGTATGTGATGGCTCAGGTGGAGGGCATGATATCTCGAGGCAAGACTACTTCTCCTGCTACGCCTCGTGCTGGTGATAACGTTATGCTGGTCTTTGCTGTTAAATAATCTCAATTGAGACTATTAGCAAAACCAAATCATGACCAAAGGCGAACTAGAGCAAGAATTTGACCGGCTGAACGATGCGCAGAGGCGCAACCGAACCTTCAGCGCATTCAGCTGGTGGAAAGCACAGATACGACTGCTAGCTGGCGAGGAGTATGCTCGCCCCGGTGTCGATAGGCGCGGACAGGCATCGGTCGTTACCAGCCGCCAGAAGCCATTTGTTGGTGGTATGTTCCAGTACGCATACGATGCTAAGACGAAAGACAGCCTGCCCTACTGGGATGCCTTTCCTCTTGTCATCCCTATCGAGTTCTACGATGATGGAATGCTCGGTCTAAACCTGCACTATCTTCCGGTGAAGGCTCGTATCAAGATGCTCGACAAGCTCATGTCATTCATGAAGCATGAGAAGACCGGTGGTCACGGTCAAAGAACCTATATGCGCCTATCGTACTCGATGCTCAAGGGATTGCACCATATGGCGGGATTCGAGTTCATGATTAAGCGATATCTGTGGAATCACGTGCAGAGTCGCATCATGCGTATCCATCACACCGCATGGAAGAATGTAGCCTATCTGCCAACGCAGCACTTCCAGAAAGCGAGCGCTGCAACGGTATGGGCTGATGCTTCTGCTCATATTCATCGTGCGAAGAAAGCCCAGAAGAGGAGCAAGAAATGATACCCGCATTGCATCTATTCGACAAGGGCTATGCTCCTGCTAACCGCTATCAGATCGAGTTTAATCTGCCTCGAGGCATACCAGATACACCAGGAGCATTCAAGCCCAGCACAGAGATTCGCTCGTGGCATAACAGACTCAACGGTCAGGGCAAGATCAATATGCTATGCCATACCTGTACCATGCCACAAAGAAACCTGCTAGCATACGAGCACAAGCAGGAGAACATCCCATACAAGGTACCATACAGCCAGAACTACGATAATGTGAGCTTTGTCTTCTATGGAGATGGAGAGATGGCTGCTCGCAAGTTCTTCGACATCTGGCAGTCAACCGTAATCAACATCAAGAACAACACGCTCAATTTCTACGACGAGTACGTTGCTGATGTGGTCATCAAGCAGCTGAACAAAGAGAACAAGCCCATCTACGGTGTCAAGCTGTTCGAGGCTTATCCGACTGCGGTGACTGCTATCGACTACGCGTACAGCAATACCAACCAGGTGCAGAACATCAGCATTGTGATGTCATACAAATACTGGCTTCCTCTCGAGGAGCTATTCGAGGGCACATCATGATACTCAACTACCCGAACAACATAACGACAGACCAAGAGCTCAATCCCGGATGGATTGAGTTCGCTATCTACGAAAGAAAGAGCCCGCAGTCATCAACTCCGCATGGCTACATCAATCTCTATCTTCCAGAGAAGATGAACAATCCCAATACCGTGAGCTGGGGCAATATCGATGCGGGCTACATGGGCAATCTCCTGCAGGGCGGTGGCTCCTTCGGCGAGGCTAGCAAGCGCTTCTTGGGCAACTTCGCTACGGGCGCTGCTAACGTCGCACTCAAGGCTGGTGGATCTTCTGTATCAGCTGACGATGCTCGTGCTATCATGACTGGTCAGGTCAAGAACCCGTATCTGACTGCTATGTTCAAGGGAGTCGACTTCCGCACGTTCTCGATGGATTTCAAGTTCCATCCTCGCTCGGAGAAAGATTGCTCGACTATCGATAGCATCATACGAGAGTTTCGTGCAGCATCATTGCCACCGGGCAAGGCAGCGGATAGGTCTGCCTTCTTGGGCTATCCGAGAGAAATCGAGATCAGGTATATCTGGCGTGGACAGGATAATCCGTTCTTGCACAAATTCAAGCGCTGTGCGATTGCAGGTATCCAGACGGACTATACGGGCATGGGCTCTTGGACTGTTATGCGCAATGGCTTCCCTGCGGAGATCTTCCTATCGCTTACCTTCACCGAGCTAGAGATTATTCTTCGTGATGATGTGCTGCAAGGACACTACTGATGATAGAGCTACTCAAGTCTATACCCTACTCGTATCCCGATGGCATCCAGCCAATCACGGAGATCACCCATGCGGTTCTCCTGAAGCGAGTCAATATCGATCGCACCTTCCTATACAAGGATATCTTCATCCATGCTGGCGAGACAGCTGAGAGCATAAGCTATAGGCTCTACGGCGATGTTCGCTTCGCGTATAGCATCTGGATGGTCAATAGCATCATCGACCCGTATGCTGGTCTGCCTATGGATTTTGACCTGCTCGTAGAATACACGAAGGAGAAGTACGGCGATGCTTATGCTTTGCACTGGTTCGTCGATGCTCGTGACAATCGCATATGCGATGATAGGAGCTCGATCAGGTATCGAGAGCAGTATGCTAAGAACGAGCTTCCGGAGTATATTATTCCGGTAAGCCATCTCGACTACGAGCGAGAGCAAAACGAAGCGAAGCATAAGATACGCGTGGTCAATCCAGCCTTCATACAAACATTCGATGATATCATCAGGAGCATGGTATGACAGTCAAAAGCGGCTCGTTCGGAGATCTCGCTAGCATCAAATGCAGCATCGCTGGTAAAGATGTATCTGAAGCTGTAATCAGCATCAACGTATTCCAAGACATCACGCAGCCGGGATGGACAGCTGAAATTGGCTTGCTTGATACGGCTTCTGCCATTGCTAGCATGAAGCTACGAGGAGGCGAGGATGTTGCGATAAGCCTCCAGACTAATCAGGGATTCGATACCGATGGAACAGTCAATCTCAAGCTCGTGGTGAACGAGATTGCTGATAACGTCATGCAGGGGCAGGGAATGCAGTCGTACGTGGTCAGATGCTGCCATAAGGCCTTGCACAAGAGTCAGGAGACCAAGCTATGCAAGGCATACCAGCAGAAGAAGACACTCGATATGATCAGAGAGATTGCTCAAGAGATGGGTATCGAGATTGGCGATAAGAATCCCAAGAAAGCAAGACCACACGCATCGATGTCTAGCGGAGGAACGAGACTACCTGCTGACTCTCAGGGCGAGTACAACTTCATCGCAGCTCAGATGACACCACTCAATGCCATCGGTCTGCTTCTAAGATCTACGAGCTTCAAGGGCAATTATGACTTCGTGTTCCATCAAAAATCAGACGATGGCAAGATCTTCGACTGCCAGAGCCTCAGCATCATGTGGGATAGACCACTCGTTACCAAGTTTGTGATGCGACCGAACTTCATCAAGAAGAACGGCAACTACGAGCACAACAAGAATCTCGAGTTCTCTCACTTCGTGCATGACCCATTCAATCATGCAGAGAATATCGTATCTGGCTTGCATGATGCTAGTCCCGTGAGCTTCGAGCTTACGAGGAAGACATGGAAGGGGAATGCTAGCGCTGCTGCGGTTCAGTTCCGACCGCTGCATGAGCAGATCTATCAGAGCGGTAAGTCTACTATTGACGATTTCATGAGCTCGTGGAAGAACAGACGGGAGCAGATATTCAAGGCGAATCAGTCGCTGCTGAAGATTCAGTGTCCCGGACAGGTGACCTCATTTCAGTGGCTCGGCGAGCCCTGCGAAATAGATGTGCCTGATAGCTCTGATGGCACCTGCTCGTATAGTGGCAAGTACATGATCGTTGCTATCGGGCATATGATTACGCGTGATGCGTATTATGTGAATTACGAGCTAGCTCGTGGCTGGTAGGCTTATAGCTTGGTCTTTCTCTTAGCCCAGTTATCGTAGCTATCGACCTTGCCGACGATTTGCAATCCCCTACCATTAGCTTGCCAGATCCCATTTATGAGCGAGGGCTCTCTATCGAATACCGCAATGCAGCCATTGCAGGTAATGCAGAGCCATTGAGCCCAGTTCGGAACATTCAGAAAGCCCAGGACAGTCTTCTCGGGAACCAGATACTCATCAAGCTCTTCTAGCGTATCTTCGTTGAGCATCGATGCAGCATGAGTCATGAAATGCTCGTATTCCGCTTTGGTGACTTTCTTTCCATTGATTGCTAGGCTGATAGCATCCTCGTTGATGCCAGCATACTTGCATACGGTGATGACATCGATCATCCACTGGCAGTCCATGACTGGGCATAGCGTATCTTGCTATTTGATGCCCTTATCAAAGAGATGGACTGATACCTTCTCTTCCTCTCCATTAACACGATATCGCTTGGCTCGGTTATCGATAGATGGCTTCGTGCGATATGCCCAGAGGAAGCCGCCCATGATGGAACCTGGATGATATGACCGTGGTAGATCATAGACAGCGGGCGATGGTATTTGTATGAAAGGTTCACTTTGTTTCTCCTGGTTTCGATTAGGCCTCGGATTATAGCGATTTCTCTCAAAAATGCAAGCAAAATTTGTAAAGTCTTATTTTTGCTTGCAAATTTCAGCCAAAATTTTGATACTCCAATTTTCCTAAGCTATTGAAATCATTAAAGAAATCCAAAAACCGGCGAATCTCGCATGACGAGTGCTACTGACCCTGGCGGTCGGTAAAAATCCATGCGATTCTCGCGGTCTAATTTTTTGTGCTCAAAAGAAAGCCCATCGTGTTAGGATGGGCTATAATCGCACTCAAATCGAAATCATGAATCTGATTCGTCATCCTCAGGTTCTTCATGCTCGATAGCTTCTGGTAATGGCTTCTGCCCCAGCTGATAGTGCTGCTTGATTGCATCATTGAAACCAGCGTCGAGAGCTTGCTTCCATACCTCATCAGATTCGGTCAGGTCCTTCATCCGGATCTTCTCGACGATGATTTCTCCTGTATCGGGATTGGCGATGCGATACCATCCGTTGCTTGGCATAGTAAGCCACCCGAGCATCTTGGCGATATCGGGCATTCCGCTCCACTTAGCAATGCCATTATCGAAGCTGACTGTAATGGGAATCTTAGCATTCTCACGCACGAATCTGCTCTTATGAGCAATGAGTGTGAAGTAATATCCCCTCAGCTCGGTGCCATCTTTGTCCTGTGCCTTGCTGATGAAGAAGACCGTATTCGCTGAAAGCATCATGCCCTTGCCTCCAGACATGATCTGCTTGCTGTACATCTCCTGTGTCTCATACACGTGGTTAACAGCAAGGATGGGTACCTGCTTGATGGTAAGGTATGGAGTGATCATCCGACCGAGGCTCTTCAATGCCTTAGCTCGTGTCATATCAGCCGCGCTCTTGTCGTTGATGGCATCTTCGAGCTCTTTCTTGCTTGCAAGGTTACCGATGCTATCGATCATGATGATGACATGGTCTTCGGGCTTGATTTCTTCGAGCTTCTTGATCAGATCGAACTTGAGCTCTTCGATGTTAGTAATGGGGATATGGAGTACTCTCTTAGCATCGACACGCATCGATGCGAGGTAGGCTGGTGTTACGCCGAACTCGCTATCGTAGAAGATACACAGAGCATCGTCGTATCGCTCGAGATAGGCTGATACCATCTGGAGGCAGAAGTTAGATTTGAAGTGCTTGCTATCAGCAGCGAAGATACACAGCCCAGATACGATACCACCATTGACATCGCCACCAAGGGCGATGTTCAGTGCTGGTATGCGCGTTGGCACGCAGTCGGATGAGTTGAAGAAATCTGAGTCAGCTAGTAGCTGCTGGGCTTTGCTGATGCTGCCGTAACTGGCACCTTTCAGTCGGTTGAGTAGAGACATCGGTGTTTGTTCCTTAATCGAAAAATGATGATAGAGTATTGACTTTTTCGGTGTTCCATCCCAGGAGATCGCTGAAGGACTTGATCGGATCGATGAAAGTCTTCTCGAGCATGGTATCGTAGTCTATCAGGTCATGGAGTCCGAACTCCTTAGGAAGGAAGCTATTATATGCGATATAGCCACCATCAACAATAGCATTCGGTTTCAATAGGAGCAGTCGGATCTTGCTTGCATCGGTGATGGGCATCATGTCGATGAGCTTGTGCTCATTCAGGAGGCGATTGTACTCGTGGCTTGCTTTGACATGGAATGGGATGCGGTTCTTGTACGAGCCATCAGACTCGATCCACTTCCCGAGATTATTGACTCCGCGTGGCGTAGCAATCTCCTCATACGGTACCTGCTTGAAGGCTTGCTTGAACTGGCTCACGAATTCGATGAGTTCTGACTCCTCTCCACGAAGCATGATAGCATAGCACTTCAGGAGGGCATCCTTCACAAACTGTGGCGTGGTGGAAGTAGCAGTCTCGACTCCCATCGTCTTCAGGTGTGGCTCGTGATAGCGGATTCCCTCGTTATCGAGGATGGAAGCAATGTACTTCTTCTTAGCACGGAAGATCATAGCATCAGCAATCACCTCGCGCTTCATGACCATCGAATTCGTGTAGGCATTCATATGAGCAGCAAGCTCCTCGAGACATTGCTCAATAAACGGCTCGATCTTCTCCTTGGTGATCTTATCGATAAGGTCGACCATCGCTTTCTCCTCGAATGGCTTGCCATGCGTCAGCTTCTGCACCAGATAGTCGAGCGAGATGTACATCGAATCCGTATCACTATAGCTCCACCACTGAGCTACATCGGTGGTCGTGTCGCATAGCTGGTCGAGGAACTCGCAGACTCGCTTGCCAATGTACTTGATAGCCAGCTGTCCGGATTGCGTGATGCCTTCAGCAATGCTATGATTGAAGTAGCGGAAGCCTTCGTTGCCCGATGCTCCATAGAGGCTGTTTATAGCAATCTTGATTGCCATCTGGATAGCATCGAGTATCAGGATGCTAGTAGCTAGCTCGTCTGTCGCATTGTCTTCGAAAGCTCGCTTCGCTTCTTTGAGCTTCTTCTGCGTCGCCTTACGCTCAGCATAGAGCTCGATTACTTCCTCGACGATGATGCTCAGCTGTTCTTTGCTGAACATCGCTCCGTTCGCTGCCATAGCAAGATTATGCTCTTTGGCATATCGCAGCTCGGGTACAGTCTCGAGATTGATCAGCTGCTCGAGCAATCCATCTCGGCGGGCTTCTTCTTTGACGAGCGTGTCGATGCCCATGTTGTACTGCTGCATGGTGAGAGGATACCATATATGTTCGAATGCGGTCGTTAAGCGCATCCCGGGACTATAACCCAGCTCTATGTCACCATAGAGGTCAGACTATATCACGAACTTCGAGAATATCCGAAGCCCCGCACTGTTTCGCATCACTTGATGCTACTCTACTAGGTTCAGCCTCGTTGGCTGCTTTTCGATAGTCGTTGAACATCACCATCTCTGGTAATGCTGCTGATTGTCTCGGAGAGAGTTTCCAGCAATTAAGTGCGTGTTTACGCTGCCATCGCTGACAGCGGGCCCATATCGTCTAGGCTGTTGTAGTCAAAGCTCACTACCCATTTGCTCTTGCCGAGCTTGGGCTCGGCTACGTAAGCTCCCTCGATTTCCTTGCTCTCGGTAATCTTGGGCATCGGAGGCACGATGATGCCCTTCTCGCACAGGCGGCGATAAATCCGGCAGTCCCAGAACTTGACCTGACCGAAGATATCGACTGTGTTGCATTTCGCCATGTACTGTAGCTGGTAGGTCAGACGCAAGAAATTGAGCTTAGATTCGAGCTGCTGGATGCGCTGGACATCAACGATATTGTACCTGACGAAGCCCGTGGGATTACCGAGATAGAACGCCTTGATATCTTCAAACTCGCCATAGTCCATCTTACCGACGCCAAGCACGTGCTGGCATACCGTCTCGAGCTTGAAATCGGGCAGGCGCATGTAGCCGAATTTCTTGACCAGCGCCATGTAATCGAGCTTGGCGATACCAGCGATGCGATACTCGATTTCTCCCGATGCTCGGTTCTCCTTCTCCTCGATTGCATCGGGCACCAGATTATAGATGGGCGATATCCGCTCCTCATGACCAGGCATGATGCGCTTCAGTCGATTGATGATATAGACCGTATCGAAGGCATCGCCGTTCCAGTAGGTAACAGCATCAGGCATGCTAGCATTCCAGTAGTCTAGGAATGCTGACATCAGCTCGACTTCTGATGATACTCGATGGATATGATTGTTCGGGCTTGACTGGTCGTCAAGATGCTCTTGGTAGTCGAGTGTTGTCCAGGAATGGGTTACATCCGAGCCAATCCATCCGACTGTGATGACGTTGATCTCCTGCTCAGCAACAGCAGGATTAGGAAAGCCATTACCGACCGCAGTCTCGATGTCGAGCACAGCAATCTTGATGTCATTGAAGCGATACTCGACATTACCCGGATAGAGCTCGTTGATGGCTTGAATCTCTGCGTGCTGCATGGCATGGACTGGCATCATCTCCGAGTATTCTCGGATTGCTTTGCGCAATGCAGCTGGCGTCGATGCAGTCTTCTTCGAAAGAGTCTCGCCCTTGAGACCTCGGTATTCTCCTTGTTTATCAGGTAAATAGAAAGAAAATTCGCGCTTGGACTTCTCTACGTGCTGCTTTCCGCTTTCGTCAATCCAGCGATGCACGATAGACTGCCCATGCGCTCCTACGTAGGTATAGAAGGATGATGGCATTATGATAGCTCCGTTTCTTACAGTTGAGTTCGTGTTTTCTAGCTTGCTAATCGTAGGGCTCACCATCGCTCTTATCAAGGGAATGTGGGGTCTATCCTACTCGACGATGTTCAATAGCGAGGGCGAGACCGATAAGGTCAGCTACACGAAATTCTGGGCTAATATAGCATACTTCGTCGCCACAATCAGCTTCATCAGGCTGAATTTTAGCGAAAGCGACAAGAGCTATATGCCAGAACTGTGGTTGATTTTTCTTGGTGTTGTTGGAAGTAATGCTGTGGTTGCGAAGTGGCTAGCATTGCGCTACCTATCGCAATCACAGCAGCAAGAGAGCCAGCAGGTTAATCCGCAGCCTCCGTACTATCCGATAGACCAGCAGCCTCGATATATTGCTGACGGAGACTCACGCAAGGAGTGAGGTCATCGGGACTGCTGATCATGCAGTCGTCATAAGCGAAGGACAGCTCGTCCTGTTCGAGTATAGCATAGATGGGCACCAGCTGCCCATCTTCTTTTATCTGGAATGGCTTCTTCAGAGTCACCACAGAGCCGCTGAAATTCTCTCGGATTCGCTCTCCGATGATTGCGGAGCCGAACTTGTGGAAGAGGATGATGATGTCTCTCATTTGCCTGTGCTCCCAAATCCGCCGTCACGTTCTGCATTGCCTTCTGCTTGCTTGGTGATGGTGTGCATCGACATCGGAATCAGCTGTGCGATGCGGAGCCCATGCTCGACTGCTTGCTGGACTTCACTCGTGTTTTGCAGGATGATGAAGATCTCCTGATTGTAGTCAGCATCGATAACACCGGGTGCGTTAGCAATGCGCAATCCGGTCTTCAGAGACAATCCGCTTCTCGGTGCTACCATCAGCCACTCGTCTTCTTTCAGATTGGCTTTGATGCCAGTCGGGATGAGTGCAGTCTCGCCTCTTTGTAAAGCGATGCCGATGCAGAAAGCATCATCGATGATCATGCTCTTGGCAGTCTTCTTGATCGAGGCGTTAGCAGCGGTATAGCACTGGATTTCTTCTCCTTCTACAAAGAAGGCACGGATATCAAATGCTGCTGCATTCTTTGTAGCGCGCTCGGGTATGCTTGCTCCGTCCTTTGTGCTTTCGAAGATACTTCGATTTTGGTTTGTATTTGTCGGTTTTGCCATGGTGTCTCCATGTAGGTGCAATAGTGTAGTAGATAGCATCATCCTTCGATAGAATGAAGAGCTTGTCGCATTCGGTCTGAGGAATCTCCTCGACAGTACGACAGATGCTATGCGTGTCGAGGTGATATGCCACTTTCAAGAGCATATCCTCCTCTTCTTCGTTAAGAAAGATTCTGCCATCGTGCTTGGGATTGAGCAGAGCGTTTGCAGTTCTTGAGTGCATCAGATAGCATCGATCACGGTAGTCGATCAGGTTGATGACATTCTTTAGCTCGGCTCGTTTGGTATTGATGAGTCCGCATCTGCTAAGCGTATCCGATATCAGCACGCGCTGATGATGTGATGGAAGCTCGATCTCGACAGCATCCTCGAGGATTTCATCTTGCCTTGCCACCAGTCTCTCCTAGTTCACGCAGCGTAGCAGCATCGAACAGGCTCATGACCTGCTCGGCTTTGCGACGGCTGTAGTTGTATAGGCGCATGATGAGCTCAACATCATCAGATTTCGGCTCGGGCTTGTCCCACGATGCGAAGCGCTTGCCCTTCGGCACAGCATGGTACAAGAAGCGATATTGCTGATGCTTATCCAGATGCTTGCATTGATTGAGCTCGTTAGCGAAAAGAATCGTATCGCGGAAGCGGCTGAATGCTCGGTTCACGATGAACATATTATCGGGCTCGTCGAGCAGCCCATCCTTCGCGTTGATGTTCTTGACGATATCGAATGGATTCATCGCATCTCCACATCGATCATGCACTCTGTAAGGAATGCTGCGAGGTTGATTTCTTTGTCAGCTACCATGCTATCGCTGACCTGATACTTGTTGATGAAGAGCAGGAACTGAGGAATGGAGTCGGGCTTCACATATTCGTCTACATGAGACCACATCATCTTCGATAGCATGGCGAAGTCGATATCGGGATTGAGTGATACCCATTTGCGCATCTCGCTGAATTTCTTGTCTTTGATGTAGCTGTAGATCTCTTTGATGGTATCACCAGATAGCATCTTCATCTTCGAAGCATCGAGCTCTCCGCCTCGAGTCAGATGCTGCAATTCATTCAGGCATTTCCTCATGTCTGGGAAGTACTTGATGATGAGCTGGGCTAGCACCTTCGGATCATAAACGATCTTATTCTCATCGAGTATAGCCTTAACCCGAGCATCGAACTGCTTGAGTACCTCGAGCTTCTCTTCTTTCGTCAGACTGAAGTCAACCTGCACCGTACGAGATTTCAATGGATCGATGATCTTGTTGGCGTAGTTCGCTGTGAAGATAAAGCGGCAGTTGGCAGAGAATTCTTCGATGAAGTTTCGCAAGCCCTGCATCGCAGCTTGCGAAAGTCCATCGCATTCATCCAAGATAACGCATTTGGTATTGCCCATCAGACTGATGGTAGAAGCGAAGTCTCGGATGGTAGTACGAAGCGTATCGATATTACCATTCTCCGAGCAGTTGATGATGAGCGTATCCATATTGAGCTCGTTGCACAGGGCTCGAGCAACCGAGGTCTTGCCGACCCCGGCACTTCCACAGCACATCAAGTGCTCGATATTACCGCTATCCACCATCGACTGGAAATAATCCTTCAGCCTCTTGGGCAATGCGCAATCTTTGATAGTCTTGGGTCGATATCGCTCGACCCATAGATGCTGTTCGATGTTTGCTGTCATTGTGCCACCAGAGGAATGTAGTAGATCAGATCAGCATCATCCACATTGGTGATACGGGCGATACCAGCGCTGCTGATGTCGATAGCATACGCACCAGCAATCATCTTCAGGTCGTCGATCTTGAAGCGTACTTCATCCGTGCTGCTAGTCTGCACAGCAATCGACATCTTGAATACGTTAGACGTGCTATCAGCAGTCTTGCTGTTGAATGCTCGTATGCCGCCCTGACTGACACCAATCGTATCGAATTTCATGATAGCAGCAGTCTTCTGGATGCGGCTGATCTCCGCTTCGCTAAGATGGAAGCTATAGTCTTCTGAGGGCATATTGATGTTCTTGCCTTCTGGCGGAGCGATGATGATAGCTTCGGATGCGTAGTAGTAGGTGATGGTATTATCGCCTTCTTTGATGGTGAGGTACTTCTCCTCGAACTCGATTTCTGGGTCATTGAATAGGTCGATGATAGCCAGCAGTTCCGGAAGGGAGTAGATTGCAAAGCGGCGAGGAATCTCCTCAGAGATGACAGCCTGGGCGAATGCGGTCTTCGTCGTATTCATCGTCTTGAGCTGCTTGCCCGGAAGGAAGAGCATGCCCTGGTTGAGTGTCGAGAAATTCTTGAGCAGCTCGAGTGTTTTACTTGAAAGTTTCATTTGGTCTCCATTATTACGGTAAAGCCATCTTGCTTGGTTAGCTGGATGGATGAGGTGAAGCTATCGCTAAGTTTCTCGGGCGTATGCGTTATTACGAATACGTTGAGATCAGCGATAGAGCGAAGCAGGTCAGCAAATGCTGCTGTGCCTTCTGCATCAGCGGATGAATCGAAGATTTCATCCATTATCAGAAGATTGGTAGAGCAGTTTGCTTTGTAGCGTGCGATATCACGCCACGCAAGCATAACTGCCATATCGAGGCGTAGCTTCTCGCCTTCAGACAGCTGATTATAAGCCATCTCCTCGAAGCCACGCATTTTTATTTTTTCATCGAAGCATTCATCAATCTCAATCGTTGCGAAAAGCCCCAGTGCTGCTAGGTTCTGGTTGATCACCTGATTGAGCATAGGAACGAAGTCTTTGAGGATGATAGCTTTGATACCATCGTCTCTGAGTGCCTGTATGATGAAGTCGTGGTAGCGCATATCAGCAGCCTGAGCATTATATGATGCTTCGAGCGATTGCGCTGCTGTTTCAGCTCGGTCGACTTCGCGCCGAGCATGACTGATATCGGGCATCTCTGAGCAGGCATCTTTCTGTCTTTTCAGAGACTCGATGCTCGCCTTGACCTGGGCGATGTCTTTGTTCTTGTGAGACAGAAACTCCTGAGCCATCAGATATCGTCGCTGTCTGGTTTCGTCCTTGTAGATACGCTCGCGCATCTCTCGTATCTTGACTTCTGTGGCTTTCGTATCATCAATCGATGACTCGAGAGACTGCATCATCTCCTGCTTGTATGTATCGCTGATAGACTGCTTGCAAGCGGGGCATTGCTCGTTATGATGGATGAATGCAAGCTGCTTGCTCGATTGCTCGATGCTGTGCTGGTACTGACCGATACGAGCATCGCAGTCAGTCAGGGCTTTGACTAGACGGTCGTGCAATGCCTTGTCGTACTGGATAGCTTGCTCTTCTAGCAGTTTCTTGGATTCTTGCAGCTCGTCGAGTTCTTTCTGCTTTTCTTCGATCTGCTGGTCGTAGATGGCTTGCTTCTCCTGCAACGATTGCATCGCTGATTGATAGAGCTTATCGTATGCAGACTTCGCGTGCTCCACGTTAGCATTAGCTAGGAGCAGATTACGCTCAGCATCGGATAGCTTAGCTTTGGCTTGCTTAGCATCATCCTTAGCTATGGTTGACATCGTGGAGAAGATATCGAGTGCTAGCACTCGCTCGACGAATGCTCGCTTGTCTGCTGCACGCAGAGACAGAAATGGCGTGTAGTTAGCACGCCCGACAATGACCATCTGCATGAATGCTTGCTGGTCGATGCCCAGTATGTTATCCTCGAGCCATGCTTGGTAATCCTTCGCTTTGGCGGATTGGTCGATCAGATTGCCATCAACGTAGATCTCGAAGATAGCAGGCTTGTAGCCACGCTTGATGATGATATTCTGCTCGCCTCTCGTAAGGCTGACTTCGGTCATCAGCTCTCGATTGTTCTTCTGGTTTACTAGCTGTCCTTTCGTAATGGAGCGAAAGGGCTTGCCGTAGAGATTGAAGCACAGAGCATCGAGAAGGAGGCTTGACTTGCCTGCTCCGTTCTTGCCGATGATAAGAGTCGATGGATTTCTATCGAGCTCGATGGTAATGGGCTGATTGCCGATGCTGGCGAGATTCCTCGCAGTCAGCTTTTTGAAGTGGATGTTATTCATCGTATGTGCGCTGCTTCCTTCATGCACTCTTCCATCTTCACGATGCACAGATGGAGCTCGTTAGCGAGGGCTTGCTTCGCATCTTTCGTGGCTCGTTTGCCTCTGAGGATGTCTACTGCATCAGCGAGTATATCGGTTTCATCAGCCCAGAAATCCTCTCCAGCAACGGAGCGATAGGCTGCTTTCATGAAGGAAACTTCATCTTCATCATCCACCGGAATAGTCGGTACTCCGTGGTTGATGATAGCTTCGACAATAGCAAGCGCAAGCGGATTGTCGTGTGCTACTCGTCGGAGATGGTAGAGGTTCATCTCATCGTAAAAGTCTTCTCGGTTGAGCTCTTTCAGCTCAGCGATGTGGTTACGCATTCTGCTGCTCCAGGGCTTGGTCGTAAAGGGAAAGTATTCTAGCTTTGATCTCGTCTTTCTGCAAGCTATCATCTAGCTCCATAGCATCGATGATAGAGGCGATGCGAGATCTGGTGTCTTGCAGCTCCGCAGCTTGATCTTCGATGCCGATCGATGCGATATGCTGCGTGGTGTCGATGAGCTCGACCTTATACACATGAGCTTGCAGATCGGTTAGTGCTTGGTTGAGCTTCGCTTGGTCTTTGATGCTTCCGAGCTCGCATTCGATGCGCACGATCTGATCGCTGTGGCTCTTCGCATCGATAGTCGTGGTATCATCGTATTGCATCAGAGCGAACATACGATAGGGATTCTCTACACGGAGTCGTTGCTCTCCATCGAAGAAGAAGCAGCCCTTCGGTGTGCCGTAGTCAGCCCAGGTCATATCAAAGGGATTACCGATGTATTCGATGTTACTGGTTTGGCTCGGTATGTGGAAATGACCAGACCAGACTTCTGGTACGTGCTTGAACAGAGATGGAGATAGTCCATGCTCGCAGTAGATGCCCTTGGTCATCAGCGCTCCATTGACCTCGAGATGACCGCATAGGATATCAGCTTTGCATCGCTTGATAGCATCGATGCAGGTATCGTAGTTCTCCTTGCATATCCATGGCAGGAGCATGAATTGCTTGCTAGCAAGCTCGAGCTCGGTAGGCTCTTCGATGATGCGGATGTTATCATACTGCTTCGCTAGCAGAGCGATGCTGTTCACCGTGTTGGTGTTACGGTAGTAGATATCGTGGTTACCGATGAGCGTGATTAGCTCGATACCTGCATCGTGTAGCGGACCGAAGAACCTGTCCATGAAGATGGACTGGGTTCGGATGTTCATGAGCTTGCGGTTATCGAATAGATCGCCGAGGTGGAGAAATGTCTTCACGTTGCGCTGCTTCATCTGGTCCAGCAGGATGTTGAGATAGTCTAGCTGCTTACGCATGAAGACCTCATCGGAGTTTCGCATTCCGATGTGGAAGTCTGTGCCTACTAGTATCACGGGGAAAATTACCTTTCTTGTTGTATATCAGCGATGATGCCTGTACCGCGAGTAAAGCAGCTTTTGGGTCAGGATCAAGCGAGGGTTCTGCTACTCTTAATGCTAGACAAGCATCATCGCTGATAGCTCTCGATGTCAAGAGCTGGTTATCGTAAAACGAAGCGCATTGTATGACATATTTTAGAAGAAATCAAGACCGGAGCAGCAAAATCATGTTTGCTAAATCTTTTCGCATCTGTAAGTCATTGATTTTATTAGCATTCTACAGAGCATATTCGAGGAGGTTCGAAGCTGTCAAAATTTCATATAAAGCATTGATTGCATTGAAGAAAATCATGGTTTTGATAGATTTTTGTTGCAACGATCGCGGCTCAAATTTCATCAAAGTGTATAAGAGTGCATCTTGGACTGCGATCGTTGCATTTCTCAGCTTGCATCGAACCTCAAACTCGCTATAATGCGCTCGAACCAATAGGAGAATCCCATGCCAAGCATCATCAGTCTAGCCCGAGAATATAACCAATACGCATACACCATAAGACCGCAGTTCGCTCGACTGTGGATATCCGTAGCATACGACAAGGAAATCGAGCAGCTGGTAATCGAGCTACACGATGATGATAGACTAGTCGAGTTCGCTATCTGCGATGTGAGCCAAGGCGAGGATGCTCTTCAGGAGATAGCAATGCGAGCTTGCGAAAGGGAGGATAACTCGGTCTTTCGCAAGCTCGCAGAATGCAAGGAATATGCTCGTGATGTAGCTTACATCAAGATGCTACGGCGATAGGTAAGCTACATCATACGGGCGACACCATGGGATGATTGGTCCGTAGGCTCGCAGTCGGCTTCTGATGTCGCTGTTATCGATAGCTACGATATCGACCGGTCTATCATCATGGAGATGGATGACATAAGCTCCTGTAGCTGGATCGGATTGGACCTCGTTGATCAGCTGTCCGTTGTGGTGATAGTACGCTCTGACTGTAGCTCGCATGGGATTGCCCTCCAGCATGATGATGCCCTTGACGTAGTATACGTGCTCGTAGTCGATCATCGCATTCATGAAATCTCTCGAGATGGCTCGGTCCCAGACTATCGTATTCGCCAGATGAGCTCGGCATGGCTCGGTTACATTGCGACCAATGAGAAGTCGTCCGGTACCGAGCTTGGCACCAGAATGCTCGGGCTTGCGCATGGTGATGACTCTTTCATCTGCATAGGTTTCGCTATCGAATATCACCGTCAGTCTATTGCTCTTCATCCTGATGATTATCTCGTGCCATTTCTGCGTGTCGAGGTTATCAGCAAGCTGGATGCGACTGTTGCCAGCACCGAGCACCAGCTCGGCATATCCCGGCTTGTGGCTTCCGCCCTGCGAATTGACCCACAGAGAAATCGAGAAGAAGTATGGCGTGATGTTTTCTTGCTCGAAGATACAGCCACGCTCGCCATGCTGAACCTTGAAATGCTGGAAGTAGGTGAAGTCATTATTGATGGGAAGCAGATACTCGCGTGTTCCGTATGCTGCTTCGAATATCGGAGCGGAGTCGATGAACTCGATAGAATGCGTTAGCTTGAATGGTCCATCTTCTCTGTACCTAGCAGCATTGCGATCTCCCATCACGATAAGACTCTTGCTCGTTCTCGATAGGTCTCGTAGCTGGCCGTACCTCGTGTCGGGCTGCGTATCTTGGTAGTCGATATAGATGACTGGATGTTCCTTTCTGACCATATCTGGGAAGTTGTAGAGCTTCTGGAACAGTCGCATCACCTCGAGGTCTGGGAGGAAGCGATTGAACAGAGCTACGTTATCGAGCGTGGTTGGGATGTGGCATCGGTCGTGTGTTAGCTCGGGCATGATAGTACCAGCAACGCGAGTACCAGTACCGACGCCACCGATGCTCAGGTCATGCTCGACCGTATCGAGATTGAGCAGATTGATGTCCTGCGTGTATTCCTTCTCGAATATGATGTCAAGGTTACGCATGATGCTGAGCTTGTTCTCTTTGAATCTGATGGTAATCATATCGCCGAGCTCTTGCTCTTCTGTGCTGCATAGCTTCTGGTCAAGGACGATATCATCGTTGTAGAAGGGAATCCACACATGCCAGTAATATCCTCCATAGCGCCGCATCTCCTCCCAGATCGTTATCATGCCCTCGTGGTGGATGATGATATCGCTGTAGTGGTTGTTGGTATCCATCGGTGCACTCCAGATGTAACCATGGTCCTTGTAGCTTCGCTTCATGCAGAATACGTAGGAGAACTCCTTCCTCGAGTAGTTCCATTCTCGCACGTGATGAGCGAAGGCATAGGCCTTGGGATAGTACGATAAGCCAACGGTTCTAGCATTAGGCTGGATGCCCACCGGACAGAATCTGATGGAGCGCTGCTCGTATAGGTCGATAGTGCTGATGGGTGATGCCATGTAGTAGCAGGGATAGTCATCGCGCTGGTGCTCTACATGCAGCTCGCATTCAGCAATGCCCATCTGGTCGAAGAGCTGCAAGGAGCGGAGGCGTCTCGTATCTTCGATTAGTGTCTCGGAGTCAAATCCAAAGAGTGCTATCGGCTCCATGCCCTCGAGTGTTTGCTTGTATCCTGCCATTGCTAGTGTTTCTCCAATGCGGTGAGGTTTATTGAGATTATTAAAAAGCCCAGCATCACGCTGGGCTCCATATGTGCTCGATGGTTATCGATTATCCAGCCTTCGCTTGCCGCTCGAGTACCTTCCTGCGCATATCCATATCGACATGGATGAGCACGAGCTCGGATTCTCCGGATGGCAGGATGTTGCCCAGCTTGAAGCGGCTGCCACCATCGTTCTTGTTCTGCAATGCTCGTACCTGCGCCTGCTTGGTCGTAGCATTCTTCACCGATGCAAGGACCGATACGTAGCTATCGAGCGTAAGGCCTGATGTGTCGGTTGCTGCCATGATGTAGCTGAATTCGCTATTGAGCAGCACCATAGCACCGATGCGCTTGCCAGCAATCGCCATCAAGATTTCCATCTTGTTTGATGCTTTGATGCCCTCAACCTTGCTATCGGGACTGATGCCGACTTGGTACAGCAGGGCTCGGTTATCGAAGATCTTCTTCAGGATGGGCTGGTAGCTTGCATCGAGCACGTTCAGGTTCTTGAAGCTCTCGTCGAGCAGCGCTTTGATATCTTTACTATCCATTGATTTTTCCAAAGTTATTAATATGGTATATTTATTAAATGGAGTCTCGAAATGGAAGACTTGAAGAAAGACCTGTGCCCACCGTGTAATCCGATAATACCGCTACGGGTATCAGATGCTCGTATGCCCGAGCTGTGCCCATGCCCTGATACCAGCACCAAGATCGAAGTTGCATTCGTAAGGGAGCGAGCTCCCAGGAAGATGAGAGATATCAACGTCATGGGCTACATGATGGACATCTCGAAGTACCGAATCTGTTCAATTGGAGGAATGTGATATGCCGAAGAATGCTGTAAGACTCAACGATATGACCACAGGACACGGATGCTTTCCTCCGCAGAAGATCATCGAATCCTCGCCCAATGTCAATGTCAACGGACGAGGCGTAGCTCGTGATGGTGATGCCGTTGAAGAGCACATCTGCAAAGCAAACTCGCATGGTGGCAGCATCCAAGCATCTGGTGGCACGGTCTTCATCAATGGCAAGCCTGCAGCCAAGATACTCTCTTCTGTGAGCTGTGGTGGCAAGGTCATGACGGGCTCGGGTAACGTATTTTTCGGATAATGCACGATGGCAATCCAATACTACAGCGATCTTAACCTAGCATTCAAGCCGCATCCCAAGACTGGCGATGTAACGCTGCTTACCAACGAAGATGCAGTCAGAAGAAGCCTGCTCCATATCGGTATGATGCTGCCGTACGATATCCCATTCAAGCCCGATGCTCATGGTCATGTGCGAGAGCTGCTGTTTGAGATTCCATCTGATGCGACTCGACTAGCGCTTGCTAGCAATATCAAATGGGCTCTAACCACACTCGAGCCGCGTGCTGATATCAAGGAAGTCAATGCGGTTCTTGATAGCTCAGAAGCTGGATATAACATCGAAGTCATCTTCTCGGTGCTATCGCTGATTGGCGAGTACAAGGCTCAGTTCTACTTGCAGCGGATTCGATAATTGGATTTTCTAATTGATGCGATTGGAAAAATATTAGCACTTTCTCGAGACAATAGGCTTGCCGAAGACGAAGCGCGATTTTTCGTGTTGAAAAATC